>TARA_R110001606_G_scaffold77764_1_pt1 | contig 10739 bp, 12 predicted proteins | sample TARA_R110001606 | Tara Oceans TARA_R110001606 (sample SAMEA4398315) | marine metagenome | biome: Polar Biome; feature: [SRF] surface water layer (ENVO:00010504); material: water (ENVO:00002006), including particulate matter (ENVO:01000060) such as... | depth 5 m
TTCGCTAGACTCTCAACGGTTCTCACATAGTCGTGTTTGTACTCGAGTTGTTTAGAGTGCTTCCACCTAAATGCAACATTTAGTCCATCAACTATTAATAAGTTCCCATTCTGAATCTGGTTCCCAAGGCTTGAGAAGGTTATCGCCATTTGTAAATTCCATTTCTTCTTTTTCTAGCCACTTTTCTGCGTTCATTACATATGCACCGAGCCAGTTTATGTGCATATACCTTTTGTCTTTTGTGGGTTTGCGTGTTGTTATCACAAACCAGTTAGAGTAATTTTGTTTCATCAATATCAGAGGTTCTTGCCCCATCTGTTGTGCTTGTTTTATGGCTTTATTCCACCATACTATAATATTATTACTCTTTTGTGTAAATATCTTTTCGTTAAGTCCCATGTTCTTATAGTGTTTAACTTCTATAAGAAACAGATTATGTTTGTTTTGAACATGCAGGTCACCTTTTATTTTACCACTACCGCTACCGGGAGTCTGTACAAAGTCAAGTCCTGTGTGTCTCTTTAGCATTGCTGCTACTTCTTTCTCTGCTTTTGTTCCTTTTTGTCTTGCGTTTACCATGTTTCCTTTTAGTACAATGGGGACAAACTGTCCCCACTTGAATGTATATTGTATACTCTAGTACTGGGCACTCATGAATTATGAATGTTTCCACTACTCAAGTCTGCTTATATTGTCCTCTTTTATTACTTCTATTTTAGCAAGAAGTGGATGAGTCCAGCCGTGCGAAACTATGTATGTATTCAAAGTTTCTTCCAATAGTATTTCTACTAGTTTCTCTCTACCTTGGTCGTCGAGAACTGCTATCACTTCGTCAAGAAACAAAGTGTTTATCTGAGAAGATGAAATACTACTCATTAACTTACGAATAGCAAGTAGAGTAGCAGTGTTCACTCTCGCAAGTTCACCACTCGATAAGGCTAGAATATCTACTACATTTGCATTATCTGTAATCTCAACATTTAACTTATCATTTGTTACTACAAACTCCAAGCTGAATCGACCATCAGACAGTTCTGCCAGATATTCATTTGTAAGATCCTCTAAATCTTTTACTAGATTCTCAATCTTATAAGCAAGTAGACCATTGGTACTAAAAGCTTTTTTAAGTATTTCTAAATGGGCAGAGGTTTCTTCAACCTTGCCCAAAGCTGCGACAATCTCTTCCAATTCCAACTCAAAACTTTCTGTCTGTTCTTGAATTATATCAAGCCTTGTGTTGTGTCGCTCTGCGACGATATTGTCAGCCGCAATTTTTTCAATGTCTTCCTTAACTTGCGTTATACGGGAAGAAATCTCGTCAATTTTGGAAGACAGCTCTTCTCCGTCTAAAATTTGAGAAGGTAGAGAAGTGTCCAAATCACGAATATAATCTTCATACTGCCGTTGCAGATTTCGTGCAATTATCACATTCTTATTATGTTTATTTGCGTCTGCAATTCGTTCTTTTAGCACTACTTGATTATTGTGCGCGTTAGTCCGTGCGTTTAAATAATCTAGATTAAGTTCTTCGAGCTTTTCGCCATCTATCTCTTGCTCACAGGTTGGACACCTATCTTCAAGTGTGTCAAGCTTATCCATATGCGCTTGGGCCTCAGCCTCTTTGGAACTAAATGTTCCAAGTTGCTGCAGCATAGCGGTCGTGGAAATCTCTTCCTCGACAGGCATACGAAGGTCGTTCGACTCGAGCTCCTCTAGATTCTCTTTTATAAAATTATTATCTATAATTTTTTTATTTGTTTCAGAGATTTTTTCAAAATCGTTTCGTAATGAACCTAATTGTGTCTCGTCACTTTCTGAGATTTTTGGCAGATTTAATATTGGAAGTATATTGATACTCTCTAATTTATTTTCTTCTAACCATTTTACTATCGTATCACACTTACTGTTTAAGCCATTGATTTCGAGTGTTACCTCTCGAGATGCCTCTTTGAATATATCAAAGAATTCTACATATTCTTCTAGCTTTAATAGATCAATAAGAAACTTTTTTCTGTTTGTATCTGTCGCAGTTAGAAACTGTAGTGATGTGTTCGTATTCTGATACACAAGTTGGGTAAATGTTTTGAAATCTAACCCAAGTAGATTTTGTACTGTGTTATAGGTATTCGTTGCCGTATGGCTTGATATATCTTCTCCAGCTTTATAAAGTTTACACTTTATACTTGCCTTTCGAGTTACATCAATCTCATAATCTATATCATCAACTTCAAATTGTAGATTAATCCAATACCCGTCTTTGATAAAACGGTTTTGAATCTCTTGTTTCTTTATCCCTTTGCTGTTTTTATTAAAAAGTACTTCTTCAATAATAAGTGGTATGGAAGACTTGCCCATGCCATTTGTACCAACAAGTTGGGTAAGATTACTGTCATTGAGATTAAGAATATTTCCTTTGCCATAACTAAAGCAGTTATCCCATTGTAGAGTTTTTAGAATAATCATTAAATACTCCCATTATATTCTGTATTTTATCATCTGTTAAATTAAGTATAGCACTTAGATACTCAACTAATTCTTCATCCATTGTCATCTCTTTAAGATTCAATGTAGATTCGCTATTTCGTTTTATTACTTTCTTATCGAGTAATTCAGAGTTCTTCACTGTTGCAAGGTCTGCTACATCACCTTCAATCTCATAGATTGTATGATGAAAGTCTGTGGAAACCATATCCGCAGGATCTGTTACAGTCTGTCGTAACAGTTGGGGAAGGTCAAACTTATGCCAAGTCCACTCTGTGTGTTCGTCAATCATTAAGTAACCTGTCTCAACTGTATTTCTGTGAAAAGAAGTAGTCATTGGTGAGCCAGGATAAACTATATTTAGTTGTGTATTCGTGTGGCTATGTAAATCTCCTGCATAAACTACAGGAAATGCACTAAACCTGTTGAGATCAACCTCAGGTGTTACATGAGGTGGTATTTCACCACGCACATGAGTATACAGAGGTTTGTTTGGGTTACACTCTTCTATGCCGCCCTTCTTGTGAAGGTCAACATATGGTAGTATCGTACCCCATTCGTACTCCGTAGTCTCGTCAATTATTTCAACGAGAGGGTTAACATCTTGGGTTGCTCTCTTAAGATTCGAAAAGAAAGTCTTGTATTTCTTTGTAGCTTCATGGTTACCATCATAAATGATAGTAGGTATCTTTACTCCTCTGACAAAGTCAAAGTATAGTGTAAGCTCATCCATTGAAGGTACTCTGTCAAACAAGTCTCCTCCTATAATATGCATATCGACTTGACTTTCTAGTTCGTAGATTTTCTCAAAGAACATATCAAATCTTGCACACGCCCAGGGAAGCGGCACATTCTTTTGCCCTAGCTTTAAATGCCAGTCTGCCGTAAATAAAATCATGCTACGAACTCATCTCCAGGCTGCCATGAGCAACCTGTTAATCCACCCGCCTGTAAGGCTTGTAGTGTTCGTAAAATCTCATCTGCATTTCTTCCTGTATCTAATGCATTTACTGATACATGTTGGATTACTCCTTCGGGATCAATTATAAAAGTTGCTCTGTAGTGTACTCCATTGTCTTCGTCAACTATTCCTAGTTTGCGTCCAAGTTTAAGACCTGCGTCTGCACAGAGAACATGACTGATATTACGAATATCAGCATTTTGTTGTTTCCATGCAAGTTTACAGAACTCGTTATCTGCACTGACACCGATAATATCTGCATCATGTACAAGTTTATCCATATCTACAATCTCTGTAGGACATATAAATGTAAAGTCTTTTGGATAAAAGTACATTACTGTCCATTCGTTCAATAGTATGTCGACATCAACAATAGTATCTGTATCGTTAACTCCTAACATACTGAAGCTTGGGAACTGGTTTCCTACTGTAAGCATAATACTCTCCTAAGAAATGTTGAACTCATCTGACACTTCGTCAGGTGTTTCGGTTCCAGAAGGTGTAGTAACTCTTTGTAAGAGTTCTAATTGAGCATCTCCTGTAGGTCTAGGTAATACATCATCCATAGACTTAAGATCAGCAATAGCTGCTGTCTCGTCTTCGGTTAACGGTCTTGGTTTACATTTAAGAGCTTGTAGTCTGTACTCAACATTAAATGCCATAGGTCCAGTTTTAACTCTTTGGAAACATATATCCCATCCTGTTTCAGGATCAGTAGGGTCACCTAAGTCTTCAGCAGCAACCATAATTTGCTCCCAAAGTTTTTTCTTTAGATTTACTACTTTCACTGCTCCGTCAGTTGAGTCGATACACTGGAGTGCATATGCCCAACCACATTTAAGATCTGGAAAGAAGTCTCTCACATGATCTTTTTCCAAGTTATTAAATGTTTCTGTCTCTCTATCGAAAGCTAGACACTCCATAGGAATGTTTTTAGCGTTCTCGCCTTTGATCCAGTATACATATCTTGGTAAAATATCTCCCACTAGACGGAATTTGTTGTCTCCTTCTGTGTACTGATATTGATTAATTTTATTCTTTTGGGCTTCGCCCTTGACTTGATTAAATTTTATAGCCATTTTTTATTTTCTCCATTTTGCGTTATCTTCAAACTTGAAATGAATTCTGTCATCTTTTATTTGAAGAAGTCTGTTGTCATTAATTATTTCCTCCATTATAGGCAAGTGAATCAACTGTAAAGTTGTATCACCAGTTGCTTTATAATGGTGGTAGTTGCGATAGGAAGCTATGTTTAAATAAACTGCTGCTTCCAAATTACTGTAGTTTCGTCTTTCGACTAATAGCTGTTTTGGATTAACCAAAAAGCTATCCCCATAGAAACTTTTGCCGTAGTATTTATAGGTTGGGTCCTTATAACTAGATGGCATAGGTTTATGAGTTAAAATGTGTACTATAGTCATAACTGATGCGGGATCGCCTTCGGTCACGCTCATTATTTTGTTCATATCATATTTTATCATTATATTATATCAAAATTTTATGCTCTTGTCAAGCATTATTTTTCTATGGTCTTTATAAGGTTGAAATCTCATATCCTTGTTTTATATAGTAGCCTGTCCTAGCCGTAGCTTGTCGACTTGCTGTTTTGCCAATTAGTTGTATATCCACTACTGTAGGTTGTATTTTATCGGGGTACTCTCTTATTACCCTACCAATTAACTGTGTAAGTAGTGGCTCGTTATTTACTGGAGTTCCAAGTATTAAGCAACTAAGAATATCTAGTGAGATGCCCTCAGAGAAAATACTCTGAGTCCCAAACAGTATGTCTTTGTCTTCAAATACTTGTTTCATTATGTCTGCTCTGTTTTCGTGTGGTATGTCTCCAGTCACACAAACTGCATTGTCCCCTACTAAGTTATAACAACTTTTTAGGAAGTCAACTCGATCAGACACTACCAATACTTTATGACCCTTTGCGGCGTATGATGCTGCCGTCATAGCAATAGAATGTTGGTACTCTGGGTTATAAGCCAGCTCATTTACTCTATTGGCCCAAGGTATTGAGTTTCCATCCATAAACCGTATTGGAAGTTTTAGGATATCAATTTTTGGGATTATATAATTTTCCTTTGGTGGTTGAAAGATATTGTCTCCAAAGTAATCTCTGAACACAACATGTTTACCATCTTTTCTTTGTAGCGTACCCGATAGTCCTATCTTATATCTAGCACAAGACTTATCTATAATTCTTGCAAAGGTTGGACTACTAACATGATGCATTTCATCAAGTATAATAGTTCCAAACTCTTGTCTTATTTGTTCAATCTTTCTGTATAAACTCTGTACATTTCCGACTACGATAGGAGCATCTATATTAAATGTTCCACTACCAATAATGCCAGGTGCAAATCCAAATACTTTTTTACATTCAGTTTCCCACTGCTTTCTTAAAGTTAAAGTATGTGTAACTACTAATGTTTTCTGTCCGAGTTTACCAGCTATTGCTAAAGCCGTAAATGTCTTTCCCCAACTTACCCAAGCGTTAATTATACTACTGTCTTCGATTTCGTCATAAACCTTTTGCTGGCTTGGTCTTAATTCAAACTTGAATGTGGGAAACTCTATAGGTTTCAGGGTTCTCTTATCTTTTATTTCGTGGTCTTGTGGGATTAAATCCTCTCTACCAGCTGGAATAGATATCATTCCTTGTTTAATCATTGCCATGTTCTTAATAATGAATGGCGGGTCTCCATACTTAAATGAAGGTATAGCATAAGTTAACTCAGTGTCGATTTTCTTCTGAGTGTGCGGAAGCACCTCTAGATAGATTCGGTTACTAAGTACTGCTTTCATTTTATCCAGTGTATTCCTTGTAATTCTTTTATATCAGACCATACAAACCATGCATAGTCTATTGAATCTGTTCCTTTGCCTGTAAACGAGGGTCTTTTACTTAATATAAATAGTCCATCAGGGGGAAACTGTTGCCAAAAGTCATATCTTTTCTGACTGCCTAAAAAATTTATTCTCAATAGCATTATTACTGTAGGAGCACAAGCTAAAGCGTGTTCTATAAATTCTTGCGCTAAGGAAAAGGGAGGGTTAGTAAATACTAAGTCTACCTCGCCATCATAGTCAAAAAAGTTTTTTCCTTCTTCTATTTCTGAGTATGTTGTTTCTATTCCTTTATTTTCTAGAAATGATACTATTCTACCATCTCCTGCTCCAGCTTCATGAGCTGTTTTAAACTGACTCCAATCTATAGGCAAGTGCTCATAGCACCAAGTTGGTGTGGGGTAAAAATCATTTGGGTGTCTCATTCTACTTCTCCATACCTTTGATTCCACACATCTTCATAAATTAATCTAAATTCTTCTACAGTAGGAACTTCAATATTTAATGTAGGATTGTACTCATTTGTTTTAGCAATATCCCACACATGACTAGCGTAAGCCACTAGTAATTGTTTTTCAGTGTATAAAAGCATATCTTTCTCCTGTCTCGTAGTCATAGCTACATACTGCACACCATTCCTCTATGGGATGGTTGCACTCATTTAATTTTAATTGTTCTTTTCTTTCTCGTGATTCGTGCATAGTTTTAACCCATTCATCTGAATTTTCTTGCCATCTTTTACTATTGCTCAAATCTTTCTCCAAGTATCTTTCTCTTTCTTACTAGATACATTATATAGTATCCATGGAATATTTTGTTTGTATAGGATTCCTGCCCATGTTATGTTATCATCTAAAGGTCTTTTCAGTGTGAATGGAAAGACACAGTCTTTACACCATAGTATACTTACTACTTCTTTTCTTTCTACCCTTAGAATTTTATGATACTTTAACTGTACCTGTGTTGTTTTTTCTTTTACAAAATAGTGTCCTTCTGAATCAATGTACTGTTTACCCTTGTGCATTAGCAGTGACGGGATATCTTGAACCATATACTTTAGAGGATAAATACTTTTCATCGGACTCTGAAGTCTACGAAGTCCAAGTGTTTTTCCTTTCATATTTCTATCGTCTAATACTTGATCTTCTACCCACAATATACCATCTGCCATTTCTACATTATCAGTGTGTACTGTGTACACAGGAAATACTATAGCCTCATAGTTCAGCATATTTGGTTTCAAATTTGCCAAATGAGTAGTCATCTCCAACATCAAAGTCACAACCAACTGGGCATCCTGGGATACTAAGTCCTCTATCTTTTTGTACAGCTTCAGCAATAACTAATTTATATGCCTCTACTACTTCTTCTTTAACTTCTGCTAGAATTGAATCATGCACAAGTGCAAATATTTTTGCGTCATCTGCCCAAGGAGTGCTGTTAATAAATGCATGAGCATCAATAGCTCCTAGCAAATTAATATCAGAAGCTACTGACTGAACTAGAAAGTTCATACCAGATCTGACTTCATGACTAGCAACACCTTTGTTGTCTGACATTACATTCGGTAATCTTCTTTTTCTACCAAAGTAAGAATATATAAAACCATTATCTCTAATGTATTTAGAAGATTGGTCTATCCACTTTCTTAATTGGAAAAACTGTCTGAAGTAATCATCAATAACTTCTTGTGCTTCGTTGACACTAAATCTACTTCCTGAGTCTTGTGTTACTTGTTCTGATATTTTTCTTGCACCAGCACCATACATAATCCCAAAGGTAACAGCTTTAGCAGCCTGTCGTTCTTTTGAGAAGTTGGTTGCAATATCCTGTACATCGCCAGGTAGTTGAAAAACTAACTTAGCAATACTACTATGAAAGTTACCACCAGACTTAAACACATTCATTAGGTTTTTATCGTTTGCGAGGATTGCTGCAACATACACTTCTGCTGTTGTTAAATCCATAGCAACTATCTTATTCCCAGGCCTGGCTTTTATGCAACCTTTTACTATAGGGTTATCTCTAGGTATTTGTTGCATATTCATTTTACCACTAGAAGATAGTCTTCCTGAGGTAGTGCCATGTAAATTAAATCCTGTACGAAGTCTACTATCTTTATCAAGCTGTGGTAGAATTTTATCCAAGTAAGTATTCTTTATCTTTGACTTTTGTCTTATGGAAAGAATATGTTTTGGTATTTCATTCTGTTCAGCTAATTCTTTTAGCACTTCTGCATCTGTAGAGTGTGCGCCTGTACCAGTCTTTTTACCTGTAGGTTTAAGACCTACAAAGTCAAATAATAACTCTCGTAATTGTACTGTACTGTTAGGGTTAAACTCTTTCTTTTTTACTTCTTCAAATCGTTTTACAGCATCAAACTCGTATAGCTCTGCTACTGCACCGTCTATATCTTCTTGCATGAGTATAGTTGATTTACCTAGTCGTTCTTTATCGAAAGGCACTCCTGTATCTTGTACATCTGTTAAGAATCTACAGCCAGGTATGAGTATATTTTCGTACACACTAAATAGTTTAGAATTCTTTTTAACTGCTGGATATAATTTAGCAAATACTAATAGTGTAACTACTGCATCCATCGCAGCATAAATCTTCATGACATCAAAAGGTATTGAGTCCCACTGAAAGTCAGCTTTTAAAACTCTATTATTTCTTTTGTACTCATCTATCCAGTCATGCATAGGTTTTTCGTAATCACCATAAGGGGTGAACTTCATTGCCAACTGTTTTAATCCATGACTGCCCGGCACTTCATCTAAACAATAGTGCAGTAACATGGTGTCTTCAAAGTCTGGAAAAGTAAAATTGAAATGATACTCTAGCATAGCTATATCAAACTTTGCATTATGGAAGACTACTTTCTTCTTCTTAAATATTTGGTTCATTAAAACTTCTGCTGTTTCATCTACGCAGTCAGTTGCAATATATACACCGTGGTCTCTCTCATAGGACATACTAATACCTATGACATGACCATCTCTTGGGTATAGCCCTGTAGTTTCTGTATCAACAGCTATCCATGCATTCTCATGGTCTCTAGCTTTTATAAGATACCTATGTAACTCTTTCGAATCTGTAATACCATAGACTTTTGACTCGTCTACTTTCATTACTTTTAGTTCTCCACTAATAAATTTTATGATATTAGCTTTGCTTTCTTCCCATGCAGGTTTTGCCTCTGGCTTGAAAGTTAACATAGCAGGATTTATTACTGGTAGAAACTTATCGTCTACGCATCTTCCACTATATTCTGTTATAGAGGTACACTTTGTGTAACTCTTTAATGATTCTGATCCCACTAGAATAACCCAGTCGTAATCATCTGTGTTGATCTCTATGTCAACATCAGCTTTTAAAATTTTCTTTTTTGTACTGTCAGAGCAAAGTGCGAATCTATCGAACTCAAACTCATTATCAAAGTATCTTACGAAGTCTGTTCTACTAGGCTTCGATTCAATTAGTGCTACTTTCATGATATAATCTCTCTCTTAATTTGTTTACTTGTGTTTGTGCTAAGCTACCTGGGTCAATGCCATTTCCTAAATCTATGTTTCGTACTAACATTCCAAGTGCTTCCCCCATTGTTTTGATGTCTTCGGCTGCTGTCTGTCCAGCCTCGTCGCCATCAAATATAATATCTAACCCAACAATATTTTGCATTTTAAGAATAGACAGTTTCTCCTTGTCTACATTCCTAGTTCCAAAGCAACATATTGCATTTGTCAATCCCTTGTCGAAAAGATTTACTAAATCGAAAATACCCTCGACAAGAATTACTCTGCCTTTTATTGAGTTAACGGCTGAAGGATAGAGTGGTAGCACGGCTTGGGGAGGATATATTAAGTACTTTGGCGTTTCCGTCATAGTCATATGTCTGCCGTTAAAAGCTACCACCTTTCCAGTGATGTCACGAATTGGAAAAACGACTCTGCCGTTAAAACTTCTATCGTGGTGTAAAAAAGCTTCAAAATGCTTATAAGTTTCGGACTTTATATCCCTCCAGGTTCCCTCGTAAGGAATGAAACCTTTTGGAAATTTAAATCCTACACTTGAAGATCTTGTTTCTTGTATTACAGTTTTTAGTTTTTGTCGTCTAATATCTAAGAAGTTTGCTGCTTCTCCGAAGTGAGTAAAAGCATTTCCACGAAATCCACAAGCAAAACAATTAAATATGCCTGTTACCTGATCAATACGCATACTCGGATTGGAGTCGTCATGCTCAGGGTTTAGACACTTGACTAGAAAATCTCTGCCAGAGACTTTGTATTCAAGTCGTTTTTCTTGTAATAGTTCGTCTACTCTCATTTGTACTTGTCGTAGTTATCTATTACGTATTGCGTTAGATTATATGGAAGACTAGCTACCACATACCACACAGGCCAAAAGAGTAAGTTATGTATTATTATATTAGTCATGCTTT
>TARA_R110001606_G_scaffold129187_4_pt1 | contig 10737 bp, 6 predicted proteins | sample TARA_R110001606 | Tara Oceans TARA_R110001606 (sample SAMEA4398315) | marine metagenome | biome: Polar Biome; feature: [SRF] surface water layer (ENVO:00010504); material: water (ENVO:00002006), including particulate matter (ENVO:01000060) such as... | depth 5 m
GTTTATGCAGTCAATAAGTATTTAACTTACCTTTTTTAAACTATAAAACACTGCTTAATGGTCAATTTTACTCTTGCTAACTTTGTCCTCGCTAGCTCCTTCACATCTTACTTTTAACTTTACTCGTAGCCACACTGGTGGCGGGGTTATCAGGCCAAAAGTGTTTTGGATAACGACCTTTCATTTCTTTTTGCACCTCCCGATAGCTGGTTTGCCAAAAGCCAGCAAGATCTTGTGTTAGTTGTAAAGGTCGTCTTGCTGGTGAGAGTAGTTCCATTAATAAGGGTAACTTGCCTTGCGCTAATATTGGCGTACTGGTCATGCCGTACACTTCTTGCATACGAACACTGAGTTTTGCAGGGCCGTCGAGTTGATATTCAATACGAATATTTGAGCCACTTGGAACTGACACTCTCAGCGGGAATAAATCATTTAGCGCATTTTGTTGTTGCCAATTAAAACAACTTTGCAAGGCATTAAAGTAGTTAAACTTTTTCAACTGTTCGAGAGTTTTTATATCTTCCAGAAAAGCACCTAACCAAAGCTGTGCGTCATCGATTAAGCTTTGTTTAGTGACGACAGGAAATTGCTCCGGCACTAAATTACTGGCTAAACACATACGAATAAGTAACTGCTCACTGTCGCTTTGTTCATTAAATAATTCAAAGCCTTGTTTTTGAAATAAAGCTAACCACGCTTTCGCCCGCTCACTTTTATCAAGCGGATGTTTACTCGGTTGGCTAGTAACTGTAATTGCCCCTAGTTTGACTTCATCTTGATGAATAAAGCGCCCTGTTTTTTCGTCAAATTCACAGCGCGTTTGTGCAGTAAATAAGTGTGTCAGTTCATCCTCAATCTCTGTAGGAGTAAACGCAACAGCTGCAAAAATACGACTGCCTTTTTGGCCTCCCATTGAAGCAATTGCAAGGTAGTCCTCGTTATGCCAATGCTCGTTGTTTAGCTCAGCACCTGCGCCATTGGCAAGCAAGTAACCATTGCCACGCTTTTTAGCTAATCGATCAGGAAAAGCAAACGCCACCAGCAAAGCCAAATAAGTGGTTTGTAGTTCGCGTACTTCAGTTAGCTTTAATCGCTTTAACCAAAATTTCAGTTGCTGTTTAAATACCGGATGTGGCCGAGCATGTTGACTGTGTAATGCTAAGCTTAAATCTGCGGCATGGCTTATCCGACTCTCTAATAACGCAATTAAATACGCCGCTAATGTATAAATACCTGGCATCTGAGGTTCGAGTTGCTGCGCTTTAATTTGCATGTGCGCTAGGCGAATATCCGCGCCAAAACTTAGCATGCGTGTACCGAGGGGGGTCAATTTATTGTTATTATCGAGCGCCTCTAACATTTGCAGTAATTTTGTTGCTTGCTGTATTTGTTGTGCTGTTGGACTATCTAACAAGCTTAGATCAGTTAACTCCGCGCCCCAGCATTTTGCCTCCAATAATAATTGGCTAATATCAGCACTTAAAATTTCTGGCGCATCATGGCTATTACGCCGCTCAAAGGTTTGTTTTGAACCAAGCCTATAAACTACACCGGGCTCAATACGCCCAGCCCGCCCAGCTCGTTGAATTGCCGATGAGCGAGAAATACTTTGTGTGGTGAGTTCAGTAACGCCAGTTTTTAAATTAAAACTAGCAGCGCGGCGCTTGCCACTATCAACCACAATACGAATACCTTCAATGGTTAAGCTAGTTTCGGCAACATTGGTGGTCAGCACCACTTTACGAGTACCTTTTGCCGCAGGGGCAATTGCAGCTTGTTGAGATGCTTTATCTTGTTCACCAAACAGAGTAACTACATGGCAATTTGCAGGCAAATCTGACAGCGCTTGTTGTACGCGGTTGATCTCATATTGACCGGGCAAAAAAACTAACGCACTGCCTGTTTGTTCAACTAAAGCTTGTTTGATAATACTGGCCATAGCGTCAAGCCAGCGGCTTTCATCTTTAATGGGTATGTAAATTTCATCGATGGGAAAGCTACGCCCGTGGGAACTAATAATTGAACAATCAAAAAACTGCTGATAGCGTTCGCTATCAAGGGTTGCCGACATCAATAAAATCGTTAAATCATCACGCAGTGCAGCTTGAGATTCTAATGCAAACGCTAATGCGGTATCGGCCGCAATAGAGCGCTCATGAAATTCATCAAATATCAGTAGGTCAACGCCACTGAGCTCTGGGTCGTTTTGTAGCATACGCGTGAGCATGCCCTCGGTAACAATTTCAAGGCGGGTATTAACACTGACTTTGGTTTCCTGCCTGATACGTAAACCAACGCTTTGCCCTACGGTTTCGTTTTGGCACTGTGCTAAATAGTTGGCAATATTACGTGCAGCTAAGCGACGCGGCTCAAGCATGACAATGTGCTTAAAGTGCCCGTCGCGCATCAACTGCAATGGTAACCATGTTGACTTACCCGCACCCGGCGGCGCTTGTAGTAAGGTAATCGGATCACTTTGTAATGTAGTAACGAGTTGATGATATATGTCTTGAACCGGCAGCACAGCTATTTATCCTAAATTGCTTTGTTAGCATTGTAACAAAAAACAATTGTGTGGCAGCGATTGATACTATTAATATTTAATACACATCGGCGTTTTGTGTTATCAAATTAAATATTATTGAAACAGTAAACCGACTGAGCGCAACTACCTTTATTTATGAAAGACTTAAAAAACTTACAACAACATTTCAAAAAATAGAGCCGCGAGCTCATGCCTGCCAGTTACATCAGCCTTTTTATAAATAGCAGATGATTGATTACTAATGGTTTTTTCTGATTTATTTCGAATACTAGCAATCTCTGATGTTGATAATCCCTTTACTAAAAATAGTGCAATCTCTTTTTCAGCAGCCGTTAATCCCCACTTTTGGAACTGTCCTTCAATTTCATTAAAAAATGCGACTTTAGAGTCTTCTAATTGCTGATTAAGAAGCCTTATATTTTCTTTCGAGACCTTTAACTGCGCCAAGTTTAACTTTTCATTAATAGTGCGCTTATGAATATCAATCACTAAATAAACGAACAATGCTAACGATAAAGCAATTAGCGTGATTTCTTGCCAAATATGCTTAGGTTCTATATTGCTTGAAATATCAGTTGATAAATCAATCAACTTAAAAATAACGATCATAATCAATGTGAATGAAATTAACTTATCTTTATGCATCATTTTTACCTAGCCATAAAAATAGCCACAATAATGTGGCTTTATTTATTGTAATACGTTTCTTTACTTTAGCTCAGCTTCAGAAACAAGGATATATTTATTTTCCACCCATTGACCTTCAACTTCAATGGTACGACCCACGGCTAATGCCTCCATAAAAGTTATCAAATTTACATCTCGATCATTTAGCTCTAATTCTGCATTTTCCGATAACTGCACTTCGTAACCATTTAGCATAAAGCTCTTATTTGTTAAAAGCTGAGTAATGGTTCCTTCTAATTCAACATAGCCGACATGCTTATCATCGTTGCCATTGTCATCATCACCATCGTCACCTCGGTCTGCATCGCCTCCATCATCGTCGCTGCCATCATTATCATTGCGGCCAAGTTCAACCTTACCAAGAATAAATAAGTTATTAGTGTCGTATTGCCCTTCGACTTCAACACGATCTCCAACAATTAGTTGACTTAAAAACGTTGTAAAAGAAACTAATGCATCATCTATGATGTATTTTGCATCAGTAACTAACACTATTTCAGCACCGTTAACCGTAATTATATTGTTTGAAATTGCAGTTACTTGCCCTTTCATTTCCCATTCTTGTTGATATTCGTGTTGATCTTCTTTTTCAATTTTTAAAACACTAGGCAGTGGTGATGTTTGCAGGTAGGCAATTTCAACATAATCATTAATATTTAAAGTGGCAAAACTAAAGTACTGCTCATCATCATCTTCAAAACGGCTAAATTCATTAATTACATATACCACAGCATTAACGGTGATAGTTTTGTTTTCACGGTCTATATCTTCTATAACGCCTTTTACTTTACCGTCTGATGAATAAGCAGACTGTTTAAATTCGATAGAAGTGACTAAATTGTTATTAACATAAACCTCAACAAACATACCCACAGTTAAATCATTCAGTGCAGCCCCTTCAATCTCAACATCATTTGCATAGTCAAATATTTGCCCATTAACCCCAATAGATGTTGCGCTTACTTGGGTAATTAACCCCTCTATTTGGTAACGTAATACGCTATCATCATCAATATCAAGTGACTCTTTAACGGTTCTAGCATCAACCTTATTGGCAACCATTACCCCGTCAACTAAATTGCCTTCAACTTTAACATAGGTATTATTTGCTAATACGCCATCAATTACAGCCGAGCTATAATCAATAACAACGCCATTAATAGTAAACTGTAATGTTGCCTCGTCTAAATTAGATACAATCCCAGCAGTATATTCATGCCCATCATTACTTTCATCGGTGTCGGCTTCAATGTATGACGCTAAAAAAGTACCGTCTGCTTGCGGGTAGCCGCTTATCTCGACCCTTTGCCCAACACCAATTAGTGTCTCTGAAGTATCAATAAAGTGCGTTAAATCATTATAAAAAACAACTGTATTCGCAATCAGTATTTGACTATTGTTACGATCAATACTTTGAATTACACCTTCAACTTCAGTGTCGTATGCCACGTCTTGCGCAACCCATTCGTCTGAGTCATTTTGTTGCGCTGAAAAACTAATTTTCATACCAACACTAAGCGCGCTTAATTGAGTGTTTAAGCCATTTTTCCTAATATTACTCGTATCAGTATTATATTTAATACCATCAACATAAATACTCCCAAAGCCAGTGATCGTACCTTGTGTTACAACAAGCTTAGGAGAAATTGAAACGGGAGGGGTTATCGGATTAACAACTATAGAGTCTGGTTGTTCACTTTGATTAGAGCCACCGCAAGCGGTCAATATGGTAAGTGCGCTTAAAGTGAATATATGTTTACTCATTTGTTTACTCATTTTTTTCATACTAATAATCCTAGGGTTAATTGTATTTACTGAATACATACTTCAACAACACTATTGACCTAGCTATTGCTTTAGTAAATAGGTGATTTTACCTACGTTTTTAACATGCTGTTTTTTATAAAAGAAAAAGCAAGCTAGGGGTATTAGGATTAAGGTAACCACAATAATGAATAAAAACATCTGCTGTTATGTAATTAACAAAAAACTGAAAACATCGAGTTATGCATAGCCACTATTTAGAAAAAGGGAAGCAAAACTCAAAGTTCGAATAGGTTACTAATTATTCTCAGGCAACTTACATAAGTAATAATATGTAATAGACAACAATATTTGCCACCGGTAGCATTGATATGTAGAATCAACTCAACGTTAACAAAATTGGTAGAGTCAAATGAAAATCGCATTAATGAACGAATTCAGTCAAGCGGCAAAAAACCCTACAGTACTTGAACAGCTTAACACTGTGGCTAATGCCCAAAATCACCAAGTATTTAATGTAGGTATGGATGGCGATAACGATCATCGATTAACCTATATTCACCTTGGGATCATTGCAAGCCTACTGCTCAACTCAAAAGCGGTAGACTTTGTAGTTACCGGTTGTGGTACTGGCCAAGGCGCGTTAATGGCGAGCAATGCATTTCCTGGTGTAACATGTGGCTACTGCATTGACCCATCTGATGCCTACCTGTTTGCGCAAATAAACAATGGCAATGCACTCGCTTTACCCTATGCCAAAGGCTTTGGCTGGGGCGCTGAGCTTAATATTAAATACATATTCGAAAAAGCATTTACCGGCGAAAAAGGCCAAGGGTATCCTGCAGAGCGTAAAGAATCTCAAGTAACAAATGCAGGTATTTTAAATCAACTAAAAGCAGATGTAGCTAAAGATTACTTAAGCGCACTTGAAGCTATTGATCCTGAGCTGATTAAACAAGCCATTGGCGGCCCACGTTTTCAAGAGTGTTTTTTCACACATTGCCAAGACGACGCAATTGCTGCATTTGTTAAAGCGCGTATTTAAATATATCCGGTATTCGTACTGACTCTAATTAATACGCACACGCCAATGTAATATATAAATTTCATTGGCTTTTTTATATGAAATAGTTAAAGGAAAATTCTAAAAAGTGAATTTCCCACACAAATATTAATAATCAATCCCTACTTTTCAAGGTCGTAATAATTACACACATTAACGTAATAATTAAGCACACAATCTAATAGCTACCGAGAGAATAGATCGTAAAGCAATGATTTAAAATGAAATAAAATAAATATCTAGCATGGTATAGAGTTTGCTCTTTAATAACTGAACACGACAAGAAAATCACTTATCTATACAAGGAGTAAATTATGAATAGCGATCGTATTGAAGGTAATTGGAAAGAACTTAAAGGTAAAGCGCAACGTAAATGGGGCGACCTTACCAACGATGATTTAGATAAAATTGAAGGTAGTCGTAAAGAGCTTGTTGGTAAAATTCAACAAGCATACGGTAAATCGAAAGAGGAAGCTGAGCGCGAAGTTGATGAGTTTGAGAAAGGCCATTAACCTAAAGCATAGCAACTGCTTTTATGAAAAAACCGCCACTTGGCGGTTTTTTATCTATAGTAAGTTATTTACTATAAATTTGTCGGCGTCTACCAAGAAGAGAAAACGATAGCAATGCAATTAGATAATAGATGCCACCACCTGAGCTTGAACTAGACTCAGATGAAGGCGCACCTTGCTTACCTTCAACATTCACGGTGACAGTTTGAGTCGCAGAGCTAGCAAACTTATCTTTAGCGATATAGCTAAAAGTAATCGTATGACTTTCTTCTTCTGTTGGAGTTAATTTAAACAACCCAGTATCAGCTTCAAAGCTAAAACTCCCTGAATTAGGCTCAGTAACTAGCTCATATTCAATCGTATCATCGTCATTATCTAGTGCTGAAAAACGGCCATTTACTTCGCTATTATAAGACGTTTTATAGGTTAAATTTTGAGCTTGTGGAGTCGTATTTTTAAACTCGATAACTACATTATGTATTTTAGTTTCTATTAAAGAATCTCTGACTGTATAGCTTACTGACACTGGCTCAAGTGACTCCCCACTTGGCGAAAATGTAACACTCCCAGATGCAGCATCGATTAACTGAATCTGCCCATGCGCAGGCGTATTTTTAATATCAAATACCAGATTTTCTTCATCTTCATCTAGCCCCTCAAGGTTAAAATTAAGTGGCGTATTCCAATGTGTTTGCAGTGTCATGTTATTTGCAACCGGAGCCGTATTTGTCAAATCTAATGTTAAACTTGCTACAGCCGAACGCGCACGCCCTTTAACGGTGTAGTAGTTAAGCACATCAGTACCGATTGTAACTCCAGAAGGAACATAAGTCAACAACCCCGCTTTCCTATCACTGAACTCTACTTTGCCTAAGGCTGGTCTTTGATCCAATACAACATAGTCAATATCATCAGCAACAGGTAAATCTATTTGAATACTTGATAACACGTGACCTGAATAGCTAATATTATCTGGTTTAGCTAAAGGTACAGCCGTTTGGTTAGAAAACACTTCTAATGACTTACCTGACAACAGTGTATAGTCAACATTATTGAACGTCGTACTTGCTAACCAACTAGCTTCGTTAGCTCTGTCGATCCTATATGAAATCGTATTATTATCTAAATCGTACTCACCAAATTGATCTGAACACGAATATTGCACAAATCCCGCTCTTACTGATACCAAGTTATTTAAAGTGCCTTGGCACACTTCAGCGATTAATGTTTCTTGACCGTTTAAAGCTACCTTATACAGCGACCCACTAGAGCTAGACGCTACTAAAGATTGTTCTCCGTTAGTAATAACATTAACTAAACCGTTAAAGCTTTGGCTTAGGGTAACCTTCATAATGGTATTGTTAGAATAATCATAACCAACTAGAGAACCATCCACTAAACTAACAATGTCGATATTGTCATTGTTAATAAAGCTTCCAGTTACTATTGAGCTCATTCCACGCCAAGAAAAACCCAAACTGGGCGATATTTTTAACACTTCCCCTGTTTGTCCATTTAAGACCTTGAAAAAATTCCCTTCACTGCCGGTATGTTCAGCACCATTGCCTACAATTATTTCTAGCTTGCCATCATTGTTGATATCAAACGCAGTTAACGCACTGACATAATCACCGCTACCAAGCTTTGTTTGAAATATCTCCTCACCACTATCAGGAGAAAAAACCTGAACATTTGCATCATATATTGCAGAACTACCAGAAATTATATAATTTTTACCGTCATTGAATAAATCAGCGGTAGTAATCAAAGTATTACTATCCCAGTCATTTTTCAGCTCAATATTTGTAAGAATTCTAGTTTTTGTTTTTGTATCAACAACATATAGAGAATTACTATCAGTTAGTGTGTAAAGTACATCTAAACTTCCATTATTATTGATATCAGCAAGCGCTAAAGATTTATTAGAATATTGCTTAATTTTTTTAGACCATTGCTTAGTTTTATCATCCACATTGTGGATCTGAAACTCATCTTCACCTGAAGATGAGTAACCCGCTCCCCAAGCAATATCCTGTTTGCCGTCACCGTTAAAATCGTCAACGACAATACCTGACACACCATGTCCAGGATTTTTTATACTCCAAAACTCAATACCAGTTGTAAGTGAAAGCGCGTACAACTGACCCCACTGGCCGTCACCGTAAACTAAATCATCGATGCCGTCTTTATTGATGTCTGCAACAATAACTTTATCAATATCTTGGCCACTCTGAGCTGTCCACAAAACTTTTTCTGTACTTGGGCTCAACATCTCTATGCTTTTCCAACTCTGCCCATTAATTACTTCGTCTAAGCCATCGTTATTTATATCCACTGCTATCAGGTGTTCGCCACTAGCATTTAAATTAAGTTGTTTATGCAGCACAAACGTATCATTTTCAAACCGAAAAACCGCACCATCACTAAATAGGATTTCTTTAACGTTAGCTTGAGTAAATGATCCCAGAACAAATTTTTGCTGGGCATTTTTAAGTGCTGCTAACTCAGACAGATCAAGAGCATTGAGCACTAACAGCTCATTGTTTCTATAAACAATAATCTCATCTTTGCCATCATTATTTATATCAAAAGCATCGACTGAATCAGCATTATAATAATCAAAAGTTAGCTCCGTGCTTAGTTCAACCTTTTGAGTGACTAAATTAACCTTTTTTAAAAATTTGCCTTCTAATACATATAAATAATAGGTATCAGTCACATTATCCTTTAACAGTGCTGTATCTTGAATACTGCTGTCAAAATCATAACGAGCTGTTACCTGATACTCATCCTTCGTATATTCAATGATATTAAAGCTGCTCTGTTGGGCAGATATAATATGCATACTATTCAACCCTGTTAGCGCTGTAACATATAAGCCTTTTTGACCCATAGAGTTGTCTAATGAGAAATCACGAAATACACTTGTAAGTTCAATATTTTGGTTGTTAGTAGCAGTTTGAAAAGATGTATTATTTTTTGAAGGTGTAGATAATTTAGCTTTTGTAGTTAAACTATCGAAGTGTGACTTATCAAAATTTATTTTTTGACCGTTAACTAAAACAGCATCACCATAGGTATTTTCTTGAGTATTTTGTAAGTGTTCTGCATCAGTAGCATTTACTGAATAAGCACTCATCATGAGTAAAGTAAAGCAAGATAATTTAATCAATTCCCTAATCCTTTGTATTTTATTTTTAATTATAATGATCCATTAGCACCAGCATTATATAACCAAACATTTAAAAATAAAGAACCCATTAACAAAATTCAACAAAGATTAACAAAGTTAAAGAGTGGCTAGCACCGAGTAATGCATAACCATAACTTCGCAAATTTAAAACCAAACTCAATGGCCAATAGGTAACGAACTATTCATATGTATCTTAAATCAACTAAAAGCAGATGTAGCTAAAGATTACTTAAGCGCACTTGAAGCCATTGGCGGTGCTCGTTTTCAAGAGTGTTTTTTCACACATTGCCAAGACGATGCAATTGCGGCATTTGTTAAAGCGCGTATTTAATAAAATAGCGCCCTATATTTAAGGGAAGCACACTCCCCTTTTTTGCATCTAAGATAATTAACTTTTAACTTCCAGTGTTTATAATATCCTGAGACAAAATACGCTTATCGTCTTTGTATACTTCAAGCCAACCTGGTGGCGAGGTATCACAGCCGATCACTGTAACTTGTAATACATAGCTGTAACGGCCATTGTTAAATGTGTAGCTATGGTTACCACCGCTACCGTCAAACTTTATATCGCCATTAACTAAAACAATATCTGGTTTATCACTGAGTTTTTTATCAATACTCCACGATACATAGCGGAAGTTTCCATCCCCTAAGTCATCGATACGAATACGGAATTTAGCCGTTTGCCAATCTAAAATAGGCTCTGCAAAAGTATTAACACTTGGGTGCAGCGCTTGTTTATCAGCTGCTATTAAACGTTTCGCTAGCAACTGCTCTTTGGCTGTTTGGTAATTTATACCGATAATTTTACCGTTGCTATCAACCCAAACGATGCCACTATTTAGCATAATGCCGCGCCAGCCCACCTTATCCCAGTCAGTATCGATATTTGAATTGGCAATCTGTGCAGTCAGCTGCGGATCAAATACCTGCTCGAAACGTTCGACTAACTCAGCTTGATTATTAATAG
>TARA_R110001606_G_scaffold34338_4_pt1 | contig 10737 bp, 12 predicted proteins | sample TARA_R110001606 | Tara Oceans TARA_R110001606 (sample SAMEA4398315) | marine metagenome | biome: Polar Biome; feature: [SRF] surface water layer (ENVO:00010504); material: water (ENVO:00002006), including particulate matter (ENVO:01000060) such as... | depth 5 m
TTGCACGCGCAGGATTTTCCCCGAGTGCCGCTCAGGGGACTCCAGCTCCCATATCGCCCGCGTTCCAGTTGCTGCAGGAGAAGTAAGGGCGACCTTCAGGACCCAAGGGTCACTGGTTGTCTGCAGCACGTCCGTGGCGGAGACCGACGCAACGTCGGGGTCCATGATCACCCGGACCTCTTGCTCCCTCGAAAGGAAAGGTGCATCCCGGACAACGCGCTCTTGCGCCTTGCTCAGAAAGTACAGAAGACGCTTCCGCCACTCAGGGCTGTTGTCGGGGGCGCGGTCGGTCTCCATCTGGAGACGCGAAATAAGCTCGGAGGCGGGGACAGGCATGAAGTACCTATAACGCAGAAACCCAACCCCGTCAAGTAAGAAGAGGTTGGGCTCTGGGCAGTTAAGGAGGAGAGAACTTAACTACATGCCTACTACAGGGCGCAGTTGATGTCGGCCATGCTTAGAACGTCAGCACTGCCAACCAAGACGTGGCTTACGCCGAAGGAGGGGGCAGTCCCTGCTGCGACAGCGACGTTGTCATCTGCCGGAGCAAGCCGACCACCAAGAGGCAAAGTAGCATCGGCGTAGATCCAGCCCGTTCCCTTGACGAGAACGTAGCCGTACTCACCAACGGGAATGACAAACTGGGCGACACCAACAACGGTGTCGGCCAAGTCTGCAGCCACAGCCAGACGGATAGCGAGGGCACCCAAGGCAACCTCGGTACCAGAATATGCCAAGTCCTTTGCGACCGGACGACCCTGCGGAATGGCAGCGCTGGTACCGTTGAAGACCAGCTTCCAGACCTGATCGCCCGTGTTAGCGGGGTGGTAGATCTTTACGTCGGTAGCAGCGGCAGTGTAGGTGGCGGCACCCAACTGGCTCTTGGTGCTGTCGATGACAACGCCAGAAGCCAAGCTGTACCCGTGGACTTGGTCCTTACGGGAAGCGGCGGACACGACCAGTTGGCCGAGGACTCCGATTGGTCCAGCTTCAGTTACGGTGTAACCGTTGATACCAGAGTTCCCGGCTTCGGGAAGGGAGGTCTCAAGCAGGTTGTCGATGAATGAGTTGCTCATTTTTCTATTTCCTAAAAGGGGGGTTTTTGAAGAGTGTAAGGGCAGGTGCCCTCACCCCCTTATCGGAGGGCGGAACCGACGATGGCACCGCTGGAGCGGAGCTGGTTCATCATCAGGCCAAGGCTGAGCAAGTACTCGGTGCGGATGGCATCGGTACCGGGCTGCAGACCACGGTCACGCAGGCTGAGGAACTTGTGCTTGCTCTCGTCCTTGCCGTCGAACTCGCCTTCGCCTGTGCGCTGGCGGAAGAAAGCAGCCTCGGAGCAATCCAGACCGACCATGATGCCGTCAATGGCAGTTCCGCTGAAACCAGCCAAGTTGAAAGCAGGGGTGTTGTAGAGCATCGCGCCGTTGTAGCCCATTGGGATACCTTCGCGGGAGTTCTGTCCGGCCTGGGGGTCGCTGCCCTGCTTGTCGTTGATGATGACGCGGTCGCCAGTCACTTCCAAGTAGTTGTCGAAGCTGACACCGTCTGCGAGCCAGATCTTGGGGCCAGCCATTCCGGCGGCTCCCTGGTTCGCACACTTGCGGTTCATGGTACGGATGGTACGGAGACCGTCCTGGTCCATGGCGCTCATGGCCTCGTACTGGGTGTGCCAACCTTGGAAGCTGTTGCGAGCGTGACCAAAGATGGTACCGGTCTGGGACTCAGGGGCGGCAAACTCGAAGATGCCCTGCGTGGTGTGACCTTCTGGGGAGTAGTTCACTTCGCCGTTCAGGGTAGGGAGGCCGCCCAACTGGGGGTGGTTGCCCATGCAGAACTGCTGCTCAACGGCTTCCATGATGCCGACCAAGCTGCGCTCGGGGATGCTCTTGATGAGCTGACCCATGTCACGCTTGCCGCGTGCCTTACGCAGGTCCTGCAGACCGATGTCAACAGCGTAGGTGTAGAAGGAAGGCCATGCGTTTGCACGACGGGAGTCCTGGGTACGACCACCGTTGATCCGCTCGAAAGAGGTCTGGATCTCGGTGAAGCGACCTGGGTCAGAACTGACCAGAATCCATTCCTTGTGGGTGGACTCCAGATCCTCGATGCCGCCTCCGGCCTCGGTGATCTTCTGGAACGCGGGGTTGAACTTGGAGAAGGTATCGTTGTAGCTTGGCAGGAGGTCCTGCAACACGCTTACGAGAGTTTCTTGGCTCGGCATTTTAGGTTTTTCCTTGAAAATGTGAAGCGGATTGCTTTCACGATAACCCTATCCTGAATCAGTACGCCCAGCCACTGTGCGCGAGCACAGCAGATAGGTGTACTGAGGAGGGAGCTACATGTACTTATCGAGAACGGAGTTCGTTACGGAGCGCAGATCGCCCTTTGCGATACGCTTCTTCGCGGAGGTCGAAGCCACTCGACCAGACCCGCGTGCCCCGGAGTCTGCACCGGACACTACACGGGCGGACGAAGCCGCAGGAACTGCACGGGGTGCGGGGGAGGGCGCGGGGGCGGGGGCGGCCTTCTTTGCACTGGATGCTACGACATCGAGCAGCGTGTTAATGTAGCTCGCAGGGACACCGTCTTTGTGCATCTGGACGACCTTGTCGCCCATGCCTGCTTGCACGATACGCCATGCAGTCTCGGTGTCGAGGTAGTTGTAGCGGTCGTCCTTCGGGTCACCAAGGTCTCCAGCGAGAACCTGGAACATCGAGATGTCCTCTGGGGACGCGGCTTTGATGGCGGAGATGTTGGCGTCGATAAACTTGTCGACAATCTCGGCCTCCTTCCCACCACGGTACTCCTCGTAGCCGTTCCGGCTCTCCAGCAGCTCTGCCTCAAGCTCCGCAATCCGGGACTGGTGCGTCGTGGCTGCCTCCTCGGCAGCAGTCAGCTTGGTAGCCAGCTCCTTATGGGCGGGACTACTCATGTCATCGTCGAGAGCGCTGTCGTACATCCGGGAGATGAACGCCTTATCCTCACGGATAGAGTCAATCTCCGACTGACGGAGGTCGTAGCTCCCCTTTACGAAAGGGCGGACGCGCTCGTCAAAACTCTCGAGCCAGTCTTCGCTGGACGGGTTGACGCCAGACCAGTCTACCTCGTTTTCCCAGAAGCGGTCTTCTGGTTCAGCAGCAGGGGCAGCCTCGACGGGGGCCTCCGCAGGGGCGGAAACCTCGACGGGGGCGGGGGCTTCTACGGGGGCGGCAGCCTCTACGGCTACGGGGGCGGTTGTCTCCTCAGACATTTTATAGATCCTTGTGGGTTAGGGTTTTTGGCTTGCCGGATTCTTTCACGGCGGCGAAGTTACGGACCTGCTCTCGCTTGATCTCAGTCCGTTCCTCGTGGTGGGCGTTCTTGAAAGCGTGGGGGTTGGCGTCCTTCAAAGACTGGAGACCCTTGCCGGAGTCTTCTCCCCAGTGTGACGCGACCTTTGCTGCGGCTTCCTTCGTCCGGCTCACCATTGCGCGGCCCTCACTGGAGCCCTTGCTGATCTCCCGCATACCATTGGCTTTGAGATGATCTTTGTACGCAGCGCGGGAAGGGAAGCTCCGGTCGAGCTGCTTACAGAACATGGGACCGGCACCGCCGATTCCGGGGGTCTCAAAGCAGTCGGTGTCAATCTGTGGGAACTTCAAGAAGACTTTCTTGCTGGGGCTCCCACAGTCGTTGCAATCGACCAAAGGGCCGTCCACCATCTTGAAGGTGAAGACCTCAACAAGCCCACAAGTAGGGCATTCCGCGTCGTATAGGCTCACGAGAGATCCTCCGGCGGCAGGATGAGGTCGGGCCATACGCCTTCTTCCTCTTCCCACCCTCTGTCGTGGTACCAAGCCGAATCCAGATCCATCTCTTCGAGGAGGAGGAGGGGGATGCGTGCAGGGGTTTTTTCGGTGACGTTTCTTACTTGCATTTCCCAGACACGTCTGTGCCGACGCTCTCGCCGTTCCCTGGCGTCCATCACCTCTCCAGGAAGGACGAGGGATGACGCAGTCTTTTCTATTGGACCATAGAGGTCCAGAAAATCGTATAGACTCATGCTACTTCTCCTGGGGGAGTAATAACACGGCCTGCTGCTGTTTGCAAACTCTTACGCAATAGGGATAGACCCGCCGGACGCCATGGGCAGGGGAAGCTGGAGGTCTTCTCCACCGGGGGCCAGAATCTCCCCACCTGCGGCACCGGCCATCTCAGCGGGCATCGAAGCCACGGCGTTGGGGTCGAGGCCCATGGCTGCGGGGTCCATCTCCCCTCCGGGAGGAGGAGCCTGAGCGGCGGCCATAGCGGCCTGCTCTTTCTCGATCTCGGCGAGGTCTTTGGCAAGGTGGCCCATCCCCAAGGCGTCGAGGACTTCCAGGATGGTGTCCCGCGTATCCACATGCTCGGAGTTCAGCAACAGGTCCTGGAATGCCTCGAACTTCTTCAGGCGAACGGTGCTGTTGTCCTCAGCGGCGTTGTAAGGGAATGCCTTGAAGTCATAGTCCCATGCTCCGTCCTGGCTCATGAGGTCGAGGTTCTGGGTGGATGCCTTCACGTCCGTGCTGCCGTCTCCGACCTTCAGCCAGATTTCCGCGACCCCTTCTTCGTCGATGTAGTGGGAGGAGATGGCGAGGTAAGCCTGTGCCATCCATGCCATGGTCTTATTCACCACCCCCTGGAGGGGAGCGTTACGGGTCTTCTGCGCGGTGTCAACCAGGGCAAGCTCGGTGGCCACGTCCGCGTTGCCTACCTGTCCACGGGAGTACGTGGGAAGTGCGAGGGTGAACTCGATAAGCTCCTGTAGAACGTCGGACATCCGGGAGTAGTCGAAGGGGACCTGGGGTGTACGGCTCCACTCCAAAACATCCGCGATGTTGTACTTACGGAGCGTCTCTACCAGTATGGCCTCGTCCACAGACTCTTTCTGCGACAGTGCGGTCACGAAGTCGTCGACATTGTCGATACGGTTCTTGTGGATGAAGAGGGTGGGGGCCAAAAGCTTTGTGTGCTCGAAGGCCATCGTCATCAGCTCGTTCAGGCGGCTGACAGGCTCGCGGATCATCTGGGCGTGGCTCAGGCCACCGAGGTCCGTCAGGTTGTCCAGCAGGCTTACGAGGTAGAAGGGGTTCTCGAGGTGGGGGTACGGCAAGTCGCCAGTGAAGATTGGCTCGTTTCGCCCGTCCAGCATGTGGTACATCTTCTTTTCGACGAAGTCGTAGTACTCGTAGACAACGATGTAGTTGTCCCCCTTTCGGGAAGCTTCCTGCTTACCAGTGGGGTCGTCGACCCATGTCGGCAGCGGCTTGAACTCCCCTTTCAACTCATCCATCAAGGTCGATTTGTAGATGCCTTCCTTCTTGCTGCCGGACTTCTTCACCAGCCCCATTATTTCCTTCTGCGTCATCGGAACAACCTCGATGGCGTACCGGATGTCGTCCCACTCTTCGGCGGAGGAGTCGAAGTAGAAGCGGTTGGCGGGGACAACCCGGCATCGGGGACGGCTCCGCTTGCTGGACCAGACCATCTTAATGGCAGTGCGACCCATGATGGACGTAAGCGCTGCGGCACGACGCAGCTTCCAGACGGCGTTGTCCTTGTCCATCAGGTCGTTTACATAGAACGACCGGAGCTTCGCCGCGTCCTTCTTTGCCGTCCGACGGGTACGGATGTCCACAGCGGGATGAGGAGGTACGATGTTGCTGACCATCACGTCCGTAAAGCTGTGCAGGTAAGGGGCCTGCATCGTCGTGCCGTGCGGGCCGTCGTTCTGGTTGATCTTGTTTCCCACCCAAAACTTGTTTCGGTACGCGAGCAAGTCCTTCGCCCACTCTTTCGCCTCCGCGTCAACCTCCGTTCGGTGGTTCTGGATTACTTTAAGAATTTCCTTACCCCGACGTTCGGTAGGGGAAAGGCTGGAGTTGGGCGAGGAGTTACGTTCGTACATGGGGGCTACCTAACACGTTTTGGGGCGGAGATCAACGCTTTTTTCTTGGCCGAACCAAAGCAGAAGACCTACGCTGGGAATAAGGGATGGAGTTGAGGTACTCGGCGCGGGTTGTCACGAGCTTCGGAGCGGTGGGACCGAAGTTCGGCTTCTTCCGTTGGTTCTGCTCCCTCGCGCCGTACACCATCCACAGGAAAGCACTCACTCTATCCCAGTGATGCTTCTCTCGACGGCCTCCACGGGTGGAGGTGTCCTTCATGATGAGGGTCTTGGAGCCTTCCTGCACTGCCTTGTCCTGTCGGTACGTCCCCAACTGGGACTGGAGGTTGACTCCCCGTATTACAAGGGTGGCAGACCCTCCCTGAGACACGTCGAGGGCCGCGTCCACCATTGCCCCGAGAGCGTCGGCATGCCGGGGGACGGAGTTCGGCACCCCTGGCTTTCCCTTCGAGTAGTAGTGGAGGTTCTTGAGCCTCCCACGCTGGTGTGCCATCTCCAACACCGCGAGAACGCCTGCGCCGACCCCGTTGCTCTCGCAGAAGACCTCGGCGTCGTTGTACCGCACCGCCGCTTCGATGATTTTCTCCGCAACCTGGGGCGGAGTTAGGGTATTCGTCTCGAATTCCGCAACCTGCGAGATTTCGTCCGACCAAACCTCCCCTACCTGGAAGCTCGAGGGGTCACCGGAGCCCCAACCGCTGGGGTCTACGCCAATGACGTAGATTCCGTCGCCCCGAGGCTCCTGATATTCCTGATAGCAGCCGTCAGTTGGCCGCCAGGGGACCAGGGCCTCCACTCCGCCCGACCGAACGAGGAGCGACTCCATCGCGTGGGTGGGGAAGGCAGAGTTTCCGATAATGTGCCAGCAGCTAACGTCGTCTTTGGGGTAGAAAACCCATAACAGGTCCGGGTCTTTCTTGATTTTAGAGTCCATGACGCGGACTTCGCGCAAGAAAGCGAGGTTTTCGAGGCTCAGGAAGTGCGGCTGGCGCGGGGCGCTGTTGTTCCCGCCGTCTTTTCTCCCGTATATTTCCATCAACCGCAGCTCTTCTATGCTCATCGTCCACTCTTTCTGCCAAGGGCGTTCGTTGAGAATGGAGTTCCAGAAGGCAGCAAAGACGTACTGCCACCTACCTATACCCTGGCGTGCTTCCGCCATCGTGTCCCGGTAGACTGCTGCAGAAGGCTCCGACATGGCCCCAGGGGTGCTTTCCAGGATGACTGCGGCGTTCCTACGGTTGTTGACTGCGGGGTAGTACTTGTTCCAGAAGGTACCAAAGTCCTTGTGGAAGGGGCCCTCCGAGATGTGCGTCCAGGCGATGCCTCGACCGAGACCTACATTGCCGGAAAAGCCGGACGTTAGGGCCTTGTACCTCCCGCCATGCACCATGTTAAGCCGGAGCTTCGCCAATGTATTGACCTGGGGCATCCGAATGGAGGAAGGAAGGTTCTGGTAGTTGAACATCACGGACTCGAAGAGCGTATCGGCGCGGTCCTGCTCATCCGCGATGGTCACCCCCTGCGTACCTGGGCTGTACATGACCTTCCCCGCCAGGGCGAGGGCCGCAGTGGTCGACTTAGTACACTGTCGGGGCCCGACTACCGCCAGAAACTTTGTATGGCCGGACTCCATGCGGGGCGGGTTCGCCACGTAGCTGATGATGGAGTCCTGGACGACCGGGCAGATGTCTGCCCGGAAGGGCATCACCGTATCGGACTCCATATCCACAATAGTGCCGTAGTGTGGCAGCAAACGGCGGGGGTCTGCGAGCTTCTTTAAGTTCGCCTCGTCTGCGAGGGCGGGAGGTACCCGCACCCTCCAGTCTTTCTCGTCGTTTTCTGGGTCAGACACACGACACCGCGACAACCTGGGCACGGCTCGTGGCAGTACGGAAGTCTACTGCCGATATACTGCCGCACCACCGTTCACTGTTCATAAAAGCCGCAAACATCGACTGCTTCTCGCGCTCCAGGATGTGGATACGCCGCTCGCTGGGGTCCAGACCGGGCTGGAAGATATGGAGTTTCACGATTAGGGCGTCGGAGGGCATGTCTCTCATTTTTCAACCTTCGGTGCGGGCTTTACGTACACGACATCGGCTATGTCCACGTCGTATGCGGTTACGTCGAGGACACGTCCCCGGCTTGGGGGAGGCAGGGCCTTCGGATCTTTGGTCTGGCTACGGATGACTTCCATTGTAGCCGCCTGGGAGAGGGCTTGGTAGATGTTCGTGGCTATCTGGGTCACCGCATCTGCGGATTCTGGCGGAATCTTGCCCACTGCGGAGCAGATTGCGACCTCGTTGAGGAAGCGAATGTAGGACTTCTCGTCCAAGATGGGAATATCTCGGAGGAGTGCCTCCATCGCATCGCGGGTTGACTCGGAATTCAGGAGCAGTTGCTCCCGGTAGGTTGACTCGGCCATTACTTCCTGTCCTCTACGCGCATGAACTGCTGGTTCCAGTGGTTTACGAAGGTGGTACCGAGAACGTACCCGGCGTTCCGCTGGTACTGCAGGGGCCGCAGCCCCAGTACGGCCTCAAGGGGCTTGCCTGTCTTAATACGGGACTTGGCCGTCTCATACGGCACCCTAAAGAACAGGCATGCGGCGGAAAACGACTTGAAGAAGACGCCTGCCACTTCCACCTCCGTCTTGTTTCCCCTCGCTACTTGGTAAGGGGCGCAGTCCTGGTACGCCTTCTGCCCCCGCTTGTAGCGAATGCTGGTCGTGATGGTCCAGCGGTCGGCTGGGATGGTACACAACATGGGCCAGATTTTGCCATTCGAGAAAGGGACCCCCTCGATTGGAAACTGCGGACAAGTAGAGAGGTCGACAGGCCAACGGAAGGCGTTCTTGCAGCCTCCGCGCTTCAGCATCGGGTAATGCAGCGGGGAATCCAGCACCTCAAAACGGAAGTGCATGACCTTGGTGGCATCCGTACCCATAGGGACGGGCAGGCTAAGGATGTTCATCCGGTCAATCCAGATTCGGAAGCCTGGGACCTGCATCGCCATATCAAGTTGGAGTTTTACCTTCTCCACGTCCACCGTATCGGTTAGGTGGAGGGCCCAAGCGGTGAGTTCGTCTAAGGCGTCGAACTCGAGCAGCGGACTGCCCTTGGGTTGGTGGGGGTGGTAGCTCCCTGCCCAGACGAAGGGGGGCAGGTCGACGAGTGCAGGGTGTTGCAGCGGCCACGGCTCCAACTGCCGGGGAAAGAAGGCATCCTTCCCCATGCAGCGTTCTCTCAGCTCAGGAAACCGCTGGAGAATGAAGCTCCAGGTATTCATGGAGCGACAGGGAGCATGGTGGCTGAAGATTCCGAGGGCCTGAAAGAGACCTGTGTTGCCACGGAGCTTGCCAAACTCAGGATGGACTCCGAGAGTGTAGTGTCGCGACAGCCATCGGACGACAGGAGAGGTTTCTTCGAACCACAAATCCTTAACGTCTACCAGCAGCGGCACGTTCGAGACGACCCCTGCTTCTACACGTACACGTTTCTGGCGTTCAATCTGATGCGACACGACTTTCTCGGTTAGGTGAGTAACCTAACCGTATAAACACAGGATGTCAAGTAAAATGCCCCCTTGACGTACCCAAGGGGTTGTGTTATCCTCCTTATGCACCCAGGAAGGCCCAGTGTCTGCAAAACTTACCGATTTCCAGGTCCTATACCTACGTAACCTTGCCGTACACGGGATAGAAGTGCCCCATGAAACCCTTGCACGCCAGTACGGCGTTACCTACCAGACCCTAAGCAGGGCATTACGCGGAGGAACCTGGAAGCACCTACCCCTGGAACCATCCAGGGCGCAGGTCCACGAGGCGTTTAACGTGGATGTGGGCCGGTAGTAGCCCAGGAGCACGCCGACTATAGATAGAATCTCCCTTCCTTCCGCAAATCGAGCTTGCGAGATGCGGAAGGAAACAAAGACAAAGCGGGGAAGCGGGGAAGCGGGGGGCAACAGAGGGGGGTAGAGGCTACTGCTATGTACCGTTGGCAGTAGAATGGGCTACGGCCATGTCTTTGCCATCCAGTACGAGATTCGCAAGCTCATCTCTCGTACTGGATGGTTGGTTGCGGTAGTGAAGTCAAACTGCTCCAAACACTTCCCGGTCGAGGAGCTTAATAGCGGAGTGCGGATGGGCCGGGGGGGCTAATAAAAAAGGAAAATAAGTTTGACAGATGGGGGGTAAACGGGTTAACCCATTGGGGTAGTTCCGGCGAAATCTTACTGTATATTTCGGGTCGATACGGTCGGTAGGTGTAGGGGGGGATAAACCCTACCCATAGCAGGTGGTCGAAGTACCCCACCCGGAGGGGTCTATAAACCCCCGCTCCGCCACTATAGGCCGCCGGCACGCTATAACTGGAGCACTCCAGCCTAAAATATACTACTGGAATTAACCGTCCAATCACGTAACGAGCGAAGCGAGTACGTGATGGGCGGCAACAGTACAGCCAGACTCAATAGCCTGCCGTAGCCACATATACCCTATGGTTGTATAAACCCTATATTTTATCGCCCCGTGGGTAGCTATTTTTTTAAGGCCCGTATAATGGAGTATCCTGGTTCCGTATGGGGCTATTTTTTATCTCGCTGTCCGTTAGGGCATGGGGACTCATCATCACACCCCCCCGTCGATACCGGGATACCCCCCCATACTGACTCGCCAGTCAGTTTCAGTCTCTATTGAAACAATTGATACTGACCCACGAGTCAGAATGATACTGACCCACGGGTCACAATGATACTGACCCGTGGGTCACAATAGGGCCGGGTCCCGTTGCCGTTTCTGCAATGTCCCG
>TARA_R110001606_G_scaffold132497_2_pt1 | contig 10731 bp, 3 predicted proteins | sample TARA_R110001606 | Tara Oceans TARA_R110001606 (sample SAMEA4398315) | marine metagenome | biome: Polar Biome; feature: [SRF] surface water layer (ENVO:00010504); material: water (ENVO:00002006), including particulate matter (ENVO:01000060) such as... | depth 5 m
TTGTGATACTGGTTCTGGCCCAACTAACCACGCAAGCCCTGAAGCACATCATCGCTTCTATAACAAAGCATGCCCAGTTATTGGTGCTGACGCAACAACGATTACATTGTGGGTAGGTAATGCTGGCGCATATACTGGTGCTCATACATTCGTAAGCGCATTAGCTGATGGTATCTCAGAAATTAACGGTAACCTTCTATACCAGAATGTATCGCTACAGGCAGCAGACACGGCAACAGGCACTATCGCATCTGACCTAGCAATGGTTATTGCGAATATTGTTGATGATAGATTAGTGATCCCAGATTACAGAGGTTCATTAGATATTAGTCAAAGAACTCCTAAGCCACTGCCTACAGAGAACTTGCTAACTAAACCAAAAGCAGACCCTGCTAGAACATTCGCACGTAAATCTCTACAATGGAACAGAACGTTTATCCAAGAAGAGATCATTCAATTCGTACGCGATAATAACTACACATTCGATGAAGCGAAATGCGCAAGAGATGCAGGCTTTATTATCGATGCAGTTAGAAGAGATGTTCAAACAGGTTCAACATACAATGGTAAGTATATCGGTAAATCATATCGTATTGGTACAGTAGGTGCTGATAAGGTTATTGAGGACCAACTTGCCGAAACAATTGAAGGAATCAGATATGTACAAAAAGACATCGAAGCACAGCTTTCCGGTGTAGCGCTTACTAGAGCTCAAGATTCCTTCAATAACATTATTACATCTATGATTAATGATTACACACCAGATGGTACAAACTATAACTACGGTGTTGGTCATATTTCTGATAACCACGAGTTTGCTCGCGAAGCGCTTCAACTTAATAGAGAATTCTTAAAAGAAGAAGCTACTGCGTGGGTTAACGTTAACTATGGCGGTCTATCATATGATGTAAACAAATGCAAGCGTGACACAGGTATCATGGTTGATGCGGTATCATACGATACACAACATGAGTCAAATACTGCGATGCTAGATGTTGCTAAACTATATTTTGAAAATGGTCTATCAACACTAAGCACGGCACAAAGAGCGCCAACTGCGGCACTATATACTCACCTTGGCGCGATAGCAAATCAGATTGTTCTCAAACAAACAGTTGCAAGATCAGCTGGTAACGCGGTTGTTCAAAATACATCGTTTGGTGTAGTTACTGCTCCAATCGCACAGCACATCACTGCATTATGGAAAATCGTTGGCGATCTAATTGCTGATGACTCCTTAATCAATATGCCTGATGTTATTGAAGTTCCTACAAGTACTGCAGGTGCTGATGGCTACTTATATAACGCAGAAGCTACAGCAATCGCAGGACGTAAGGATAACTTACAAGGAACAATTACTCAATACCTAAGAGATAACTTTGATTACCTTGAGTACGATGAAGCTCGTTGCCGTAGAGATACAGGCTATATTGTTGATGCAATTTCTCACGATATTCAATATGGTGGTAACTCTGCAATGCATGGTACTGCTGAACTTTACTTCAAAAATGCGGTAAATATTCTACCAATTGACGTTGGTCAATCAACAAGAGAAGCATTTGAATATCTTGGTAAGGTAGTTCGTTGGGTAACTCGTAACGAAATGGTACCACGTAAAGAAGGTCGTAAGTTTACACCATCAACTGCAACATACGATCCTGATACAGGCGTATTCACTGCAACTATGGCGAACCACAATCTTAAAGTTGGCGATTATGTTATGATCGCTCCAAACAGCATTGTGTTTACATGTTCTCTAGATGGTGATATCGCACTACATCCAAGCCCACAATCTGGTGATCCATATTACAATGCACCAATGAAAATCCTTTCAAGAACTGGTACAACAATCACTATGAATGTTGGTAAGGTTCCATATGGCAAAGGTGGTGGTGCTCATACATTCGTAAGCGCAACAATGAATGCGATCACACATATAACTGGTAACATTGTTAGACAAGAGATGAAGCACAGAGCTGCTCGTCGTACAATCGCAGACGAAGCGATGAACTTGGCAACTATGTTAGCAAAAGTTGCTGATGATAATAGCCCAGCAAATATTCCATCAAGAATTGATCCAGATACTACTTGGGTACAACAAGACTTGTTGACTGCTAAAGATGCAATAGATAATAACTCTATTCAAATGGCTAAGGATCTACAAATTCATATCGGTAATGCATACAATGGTATATCATACTCGAAAGAGAAATGTCGCAGAGATGTTGGCGTTATGATTGATGCAGTATCGCACGATGTTAACTATACAACAAACTATGCAATGATAATGACTGCGGGTCTATACTTCGAAGGTGCGCATTCAATATTACCAGCAGACCAAAGACAACAAACTGCCAAATTCTTTACAGAGATGGCCGGCGTTGTTAAATCAGTAGTTCAAGGTCAAACAGCGTATCAGAGAGGATTTACTTCAACTGATGCAACATATGATGCCGATACAGGTTACTTTACTGCAACTATTGATGCTGACCACGGTTTAGAAATTGGCGATTACGTATCGTTTGAACCTGCTAGCTTTACATTCTCTTGTGATACTGGTTCTGGTCCAACTGACCACGCGGTTCCTGAAGCGCATCATCCTTATTACGATGTTCCTTGTCCAATCCTTTACGTTGAAGGTAACGTAATTACAATGTGGGTTGGCGCTGCGGCAAGTTATTCTGGTGCTCATACATTCGTAAGTGCAACTGAAGGCGGACTGAAGAGAGCAGTTAGAACTTGGACAACACAAGATACATCACTTACTGCGGCAACTGCTGTTGAAGGCGAAGAGGTTGCTGATCTAGTTCGTATCGTAGAAGATGCTATCAGAAGAGATAATATTGACGGTCTACCAGATATTCTTGAGCCAAATACAACTTGGGTTGACGCTGGTAAGATTGAAGCTTCAAAAATTATTGATGATAACCTTGACGAACTTGCTGACGATGTTACTAAGTTCCTTAAAGATACATTCACTATTATTGATTACTCTAAAGCAAAATGTCGCAGAGATGCAGGATATATCATTGACGCTATGTCTTGGGATCTCAACTATGGCGGTAACTTAGCTACAAGATGGAATGCAGATTTCTATTACTGGAACAACGAATTACGTATCCCAGAAGATACAAGAGTTGCAACTGCAAAAGCATATCGTCAACTTGGTAAAATCGTAAGTCAAGTTGTTATCGGTGAGCTTCCGGGTCAAGCTATTCGCTCAGAATTAGGAACAACTACTGAAGAAGCTCAAGCAATTAAACTTGGCGATATATTACATAACGTAATGTTCTATAATACGCCTAAATCACTTGGCCCAATAGAAGAACCTAACTTCGAATGGGAAACAAGCAAAGAGTTTAATTTTGCTAAAGTAATTCTTAATAATAACAGAGTTAAACTGCAAAGAGAAGTACAACGTTACATCACTTCAACTCACAAGTTTATCGACTTGCCTAAAACATATCGTGACGGTGGTAACTTTATTAAAGTTCTACAAAACGATTTCAAAGGTAGAGTTATTGATCCAGTTGTTGGTACTGTTGGTTCTGATAAAGCATCAAGATCCTTTGTTGGCGCGTTGTTTAATATTGATGCACAACACGTGTTCCCAGTATTCAATCCACCGGAATCATATGTTGATTGGAGAAAATTACGCTTTAAAGGTACAGTTACAAACGTACCTGCATTAGCTGCGCTTAATGCGACTTCAAAGGTTTGGGATGCACGTATTGTTTCAGATGATCCAAATGCAAATCGTTACACAGGTAGCATTTACGTATGGAATGCAACATCTTGGGTAAACGTAGGTGTTAACAATACTGATTTACTTGACTCATTCACTGGCGCGTGGACAAGAATGAAAACTTATATAAATAACAATATCGCTCCTGATGTAACACACCAAACAATGGTAACCGAATTGATAGATAACCTTATCATAGACAGTGTCATAAGACCTAACTTCCTAACGTTTGGTTCGTTGGTTGAATCTATTGCCCACCAGTTTAACGGTGCATCGGCAGGTGTTAATAGAAACGCCTTACCGCTGAACTTTAGAAACGTAGGTGCTGCAATTGGTGCTAATGCTTCTGTACTATCAGAAGGTGGCGGTAGAATTAGATGGTCTGGATCAGACGAATTAAACAACCAGTACTTCGCAAGAGGTCTCAAAATTAACGGTAGAACAGGTCGAATTGAAGGTCGTCCGTTTACTTCATCAGTGAGAAAACTTGCACGACGTGCATCAAACAGTAGGGCATCACTATAATGGCTATTACAACAATTACAACATCACAGGCGCCTGATGCAAAACCGGTCGCTAAGTCCTTTACATTGACGCAAAACTGGCAGACAATGATCGAGGTACCAAACTATGAAGTTCCAGAGCTAGTCTTTGGTGGTTCAACAACAATAGAACCTGGAGTTGGTGAAGTTATTTCACCGCTCATTCTATGTAACTTTACGGCAAACACTGTTGCTGTTGATGTAAGAACGCATAGAGAAGATGTTAACGCAGAATTTTGGATTATCAGAAATCTACAAATTCCAGCGTATGACACGGTTCCATTACCTCTTAACGGACAATTCTTTAAATCTGGCGATTTGCTAGAAATTAAATGCGACACAAATCTTGCTGTTGATGCGTCCTTATCCTTTACTCTTGGACAATCTGAAGAGGATGATGTATAATGGCTTTCAAATCAATTAGCGGTTCACGAATAATTGGAAAAGGTACTCCGCAAGCAGTACCTATTCAATTAGATCCAGCCCCGTACAAAGGTGCCATTGCTTATGGTTCCGACGGGTTAATTTATGTTTCTAATGGTACAGCATGGAACGCAGTTGGTGCAGGAATTCAAGGTACAGCCGGTCTTCAAGGCGATGATGGTTTACAAGGTACACAAGGTACATACGGCCCAGGGTTTAACATTATTGGTTCTGTTACCGATGTTGACACTGGCGGAGATCAGCAAGCAACTCTTAATACAGCATTCCCATCAGCCGTAGTTGGTCAAGGTGTTATTGATAACGCCGATGATGAGTTATGGGTTTACGATGGTGCAGTATGGGTTAACGTTGGTTCATTCCGTGGTGTTCAAGGTTTCACTGGTAATCAAGGTACTCAAGGTGTACAGGGCACGATTGGTGAAGAAGGTATTCAGGGTTCACGTGGTTTCCGCGGTTACCAAGGTACTCAAGGTGTACAAGGCTCTGTTGGTATTCAAGGAATGCAGGGTATTCAGGGCAACCAAGGTACGCAGGGTATTCAAGGAGTCCAAGGCGTACAAGGTACTCAAGGAATTCAAGGTTTACTGGGTAACCAAGGTACACAGGGTCCACAATCAATTCAGGGTACTACTGGTATCCAAGGTGATTTAGGTTTACAAGGTTTTAGTGGTGATGACTCAGCTGCGGTTGTTGAATACGTACTTTTAAATCCTATTACTGAAGCCGATCCAAACGCTGGCGGAATGCGATGGAATAACGACACAATTAGTGCTGTTACAAAAATTTGGATTGACAGCAACGACAGTTTTAATATTAACTTAGACGCATATTTTACAGCAATTCAAACAGCTAATTCTACGAATAAAGCTATACTAAAAGTTACCTTGCGCGACAATCCTTCAAGATACGCTATTTTCTCAGTACAAAACTTTACAGACGATACAGGTTATTGGGATCTTGATGTTACATTCTTAAGCGGAGTTGGTGTTAAAACCGATTTTGTTGATGAAACATCTCCGGGTTCTGGCACATATCTAAGCCAACCACTTATTGTTGCTTTTGCACAAAGTGGTGATAGAGGTTTCCAAGGTATTCAGGGAACACAAGGCGTACAGGGTGTCCAAGGTGTACAAGGTTTACTGGGTAACCAAGGTACTCAAGGACCACAATCAATTCAAGGTACTACTGGTTTCCAAGGTATCCAAGGACAAAAAGGTATTCAAGGCAGCCAAGGAACGCAGGGCTTACAGGGTCTACAGGGTATTCAAGGACAAAAGGGTATTCAAGGTACACAGGGTATCCAAGGTGATAACGGCGTACAGGGTATTCAAGGTACTCAATCCGTCCAAGGTGTGCAAGGCGTACAAGGTGGATCTGGTTTACAAGGTAACCAAGGTACACAAGGTATTCAGGGAACACAAGGTATTCAAGGAGCTGTTGGTCATTACGGTGGTTTAACTCACGAGTGGAACTTCGTAAGTAATATTACGCCATCTACTAGCCCAGGTACAAGTGGTTGGAAACTTAACACAAACAATATTGAAACTGCCACAATCTTAACACTTGACGACGTTCCTTTAGATAACTTCACTAACGATATTGATGAAACCTTTGATTGGTTAGCTGCGATTCCAAATGGCTCTGGCTCTAAAGGTTTAATTATTGTTGAATCATTTGACGATGGCGTCGGCCCAGGCGGTCATCACCAAATTGTATATGAATTCACAGACTTTACATGGGATGGCGTAGGAAAAACATTTGGTTGGTTCGACGTTACGTACGTTGGATCATACGGTGTTCCAAGCACTAGTTGGGCTACTGATGTAATTGGTAGCGGTCATGGTGCTAAAACATTAATTAACTTTGTTCCACGCGGTTCAGCTGGTACGCAAGGCGTACAGGGTGTTCAAGGAATTCAAGGTCTGCAAGGATTACAAGGGCTGCAAGGTACTCAAGGACCACAGTCAATTCAAGGTACTACTGGTATCCAAGGCGCGCAAGGTATTCAGGGTCAAGAAGGTGCGCGTACATTTATTGTAACAAACAATGGCACAAGTGATTATCTAATTGATGGCGTAGCTGATCCAACAATTCACCTTATCCGCGGATTTACTTATATCTTTGATGTAAATGCTGCAGGTCACCCGTTTGAAATTAGAGTTGCCCAAGGTGGAGCTGCTTATAATACTGGTGTAACAGGTAACGCGTCAGCAAGTGGTTTAATTGTATTTAGAGTACCATTCGATGCTCCTGCATCTCTTTATTATCAATGTACTATCCACGCTGCTATGGGTGGAGTTATTGTTACTTCTGATCTTGGTCCACAAGGTACGCAGGGTGTACAAGGTGTTCAAGGCGTACAGGGTATCCAAGGTGACTTAGGTTTCCAAGGTACTCAAGGTGTTCAATCAATTCAAGGTACTGAAGGTTTCCAAGGGGATCTTGGCTTCCAAGGTGTTCAAGGTGTGCCGGGACTGGTTGGTCCACAAGGTGTACAAGGTGATGCTGGTCTACAAGGTGGATCCGGTGTTCAAGGTCAAACTGGTTCGTTTGGTGGTGTTACTTTTGATTATACATTCAGCGCAGATACTGCTACATCAGACCCAGGTGTTGGTACACTTAAGTTTAATAATGCAGCGTTTAATGCTGCAGGTAATCTGTATATGGACGATAGAGATGATAATTTTACGGATATTCAACCATTCCTTAGAACTATTGATGACTCAACAAGCCCTATCAAAGGTCACTTTAAAGTATCTGAAAATGGTGCACCAGAGAATTTTGCGGTATTCACTATTACTAGTGTTCAGGAAGTTGCAGGTTATTTTAATATAATCTGTTCATATGTAAATGGTTCAGTTACAAGTTTTGCTGATGGACTCGATGTTGTTATTACGTTCGCAAGAACTGGTGATCTCGGCGCTACCGGTTTACAGGGTACAACTGGTATCCAAGGTGATACTGGTGTTCAAGGCCTTGGTGGATTTATTGGTTCTGTAGGTGCACAGGGTATCCAAGGATTACAAGGTATCCAAGGCTTAGACGGTGTTGGTGCTCAAGGTACAACCGGTTTCCAAGGATCAGCTGGTCCGCAAGGTAGTGACGGTGATCCCGGTGATGAAGGCGAAGTTGGCGGCGATGGACCACAGGGTGTTCAAGGTAGTTTTGGTTTACAGGGTGGCGATGGCTTCCAAGGTATGCAAGGTTTCCAAGGTACTCAAGGTGTTGGCGCTCCGGGTGCTGCAGGTTTCCAAGGTAACGATGGTTTCCAAGGTACGCAAGGTTCTCAGGCTGCTCAAGGTATACAAGGTGATACTGGTCCAATTGGATTTGGTACGCAAGGTGTACAAGGTATGCAAGGCTTCCAAGGCGGCGAAGGCTTCCAAGGCTTTGGTGGTAACCAAGGTACAGCCGGTGAAGGTAATCAAGGTGCCCAAGGTGGTAATGGTTTCCAAGGCTTCCAAGGTGGGCTTGGTTTCCAAGGTCCAAACGGTTCAGGACAACAGGGTATTCAAGGTTTCCAAGGTGCTGCTGGTATTGGTGATGAAGGTCTACAAGGTGGAACTGGTCCAACTGGCCCACAAGGTATTTCTGGTGAAGAAGGTACTGGTGGTATTCAGGGTGTAATTGGTTTACAAGGGTTTACTGGTAATCAAGGTATCTCTGGCGGTGTTGGCGGGCTTGGTTTACAAGGTATGCAAGGCTTCCAAGGTGGCGGCGGTTTCCAAGGTGTCCAAGGTGAAGTAGGCTTTGGCGCACAAGGTAGCCAAGGTACCCAGGGTTTCCAAGGTGACTTGGGTGTCCAAGGTGCTATCGGTGGCGGTGTTCAAGGTTTCCAAGGTACTGAGGGTTTCCAAGGCGATTACGGTTTCCAAGGTACTCAAGGTGTTCAGGGTCCGGGTAACGAAGGTGGTGTTGGTAACTTACAAAACATTCACACCTCTCCATTACAAGATACTGCTCTATTCATTCCATTCTTTGAAGCTGGCGCTGACCAAAGACAGTTACTTGCTACATTAGGTCCTAACCCAGGTGGTGAACAGAACTTCTTCTATACATCATCAGCAGATGAACTTAGCGTTGAAAACATTGACGTGGCGGGTAACCTCGTTGTTGGTGGTACAATGGAAGCGTCTACAATATCTGGTATTACTGGGGATCTTAACTTCCCGAATGATGTATATGCAGGATTTGGTAACAACCAAGCTGCTAAACTTGGATTTGACACAACAGGGTCTGGCTCGTTTGTTATTGATTGTGATATGACAAATGTATCTAGTGTTCTTATTGAAAATAGAACATCTGGTCTGCCAATCTTTACGTTTGAAACAGCAACCGGTAACTTTACTGCAACCGGTGATGTTACAACAAACTCTGACGTAAGATTAAAAGAGAATGTTATTACCGTTGATAACGCGCTTTCTAAAGTTACAGACTTGCGTGGCGTTTACTTTAATAAAAAGACTGAGCCTGACAACAGGAAAATTGGTTTAATCGCGCAAGAAGTTGAAAAGATTATTCCTGAAGTTGTTTACGCTGATAGCTCTGCAGATAAAATCAAATCAGTCGCATATGCCTCATTGGTTGGTTTGTTAGTTGAAGCAATTAAAGATTTAAAAGAAGAAGTTGACGAAATTAAAAATCAATAATTCTAATAAGTCTCAGTCATTATATGTGAGGGGGTCAAGCAATTGTACCCCCTTATTTTTTATAAATAGATAAAAGTAATAAAGAGATGAGAACATGGGATCCAAAGCAAATATCTATATAGATCAAGGTACTGATTTTCGTATCACGTTAGAGCTGTTTGACGGTGACAACGACGATCTTACAATTCAAACATTTAGCTTTTTCGCAGATTTACGCAAAATGTATTCATCAAAACGCGCAGCAGAATTTGTTGTAGAGAAAAACGAAAACGACATTACACTAGTTTTAGAGGCAGATGTTACTGCTAATCTAAGACCGGGAAAATATGAATATGATGTTTTAATGAGAAAGTCCAGTGGTGAGATGTCTAAAATTGTTGAAGGACTAGCGATAGTTATTCCAACAATCACGGAGGTTTAAGGTGAGCATTAGAGTTAAAGTAGGGCAACCAACTACGGTTAGAATTGTCGCCGCCGCCGAAAAGAAACCACTAATTACACCAGACTCAATTACACTTGGTATTGATACAGTTGGACCATACGTTGCTAAAATAGATGCCGGACTTGGCATTGTTGTTAATCCTGAATTAAACCTTGAGACAGCAAACTTAGTTATATCTCACGCGTCTACTTCTACTGAAGTTAGTTCAAATAATAGTGGATTAGTGTTTGCAGGTAACATTGACTTAGATCAATTTGGGCATGTTACACAATTTAACAATCGTTCTCTTTCAAGTTTAAACTTTTCTCACTTAAATGATGTTATTAGTACTAATGATGTTACTCTTGGTACAACAGCTTTAACATTAGGTGAAACATCAAACACTATAGTTGGCTTAACGAGTTTTGAAGCTGGTGGCGTAGAATTATTTAATAGAACGTTTACAGCAAATGGTAATATTAGTTTTGAGCCGGGCAGTAACAATGTTATTGATATGGGTTTCTCAAGAATTACTGGTCTTGCAACTCCTATTGATGGATTTGATGCTGTCAATAAAACTTGGCTTGAATTTGAATTAGAGCGAGTTGAAACTTCTATTAAAGTTTTTGACGATCCTATTCTTCCTTCAGACGCTACAAATAAAAGATATGTTGATAACTTAGTTACTGGATTTGTTGTTAGACCACAAGCCTTAGCTGCTACAGTTGCCGATCTTAGTGCTACGTTTGAAACTGGAAACTCGACAGTACGTGACACGCTTACTATTCCACCAGTTAACTTTTTATATATTGATGATGTTACTACTTGGACATTAGGCGCAAACCTTCTCGTTAAAGACCAAACAAATAAATTAGAAAATGGTTCATACGACGTAATTCAAGTTGGTTCTGCAAATACAGAGTGGGTATT
>TARA_R110001606_G_scaffold104099_2_pt1 | contig 10730 bp, 9 predicted proteins | sample TARA_R110001606 | Tara Oceans TARA_R110001606 (sample SAMEA4398315) | marine metagenome | biome: Polar Biome; feature: [SRF] surface water layer (ENVO:00010504); material: water (ENVO:00002006), including particulate matter (ENVO:01000060) such as... | depth 5 m
AAGGCGCTATGGCCAACCATATCCAGAACAGCACAAATCCAACAAACAGCCATGCAGGAAACGGATCAAGCGTTAGCAGACGAGCACGTACTTGCTTAATCCTAGACACACTCCCCTACCTCTGTTTATTGATTTAGCCAGCCTGTTCGGCGCATCACAATTTTCTCGAGTTCCAATATAGTCATCATCACCATGCCGATGCTGATGACCAATACGCCATCCAAAAATGTTAACGGCTGAGTATCGAAAAGGGCTTGCATAGCAGGCCAGTAGGTAAACATCGCCTGAGCAACTATCACCACAGCGACAGCAGACAGCACAGCGGGGGTGCCCAGTAACCCCTGCCAACTAAATGAGGTGTAGTGTAGATAGCGCACATTAAATAGATAGAAAATTTCCAATACGACGATCAAATTGACCACCAAGGTGCGAGCCATCGGCAGCTCATCCCCACGCCCCAGTGAGTAAAAAAATACGCCCAGCACCGCTGCTAGAAAAAGGAACGAAACAAGCGCTACCCGCCAGATCAGAAAAGGTGTCAGCAACCCTTGATTAGCAGGCCTGGGACGGCGCTGCATGACATTGGGTTCTGCCGGTTCGAACGCTAGAGCTAGGCCAAGGGTGCCCGCTGTAACAAGATTAATCCACAAAATTTGCACCGCAGACATCGGCATGGAGAAGTTAAACAGGATAGCGGCAATGACCGCCAATACCTCACCGCCATTAGTGGGTAGTGTCCACGCGGTTACTTTGCGGATATTGTCATAGACAACTCGACCTTCGTTCACCGCAGCGACGATAGAGGCGAAGTTATCATCCAGCAAGACCATTTGAGAGGCCTCTTTCGCCGCATCAGTGCCTTTATGCCCCATCCCAACGCCGACATTTGCCTGCTTCAACGACGGCGCATCATTGACGCCATCGCCGGTCATGGCCACGATTGCCCCCGTCGACTGCAGGGCACGAACGATACGCAGTTTGTGTTCAGGGTTGGTGCGAGCAAAAACACTGGTTTCGTTCACGATAGCAGGAAGGTCAGCGTCTGAAATGCCATCAAGTTCACGCCCAGTCAAGACGTGTGGATCTTCTCCAAATCCTAGCTGCCGCGCAATCGCCGCTGCTGTCTCAGCGTGATCACCGGTAATCATTTTCACCGCAATACCCGCGGAATGGCATTCTTTAATGGCGGCCACCGCCTCCTCGCGCGGAGGGTCGATAAACCCTATCAGGCCAATGAAGACGAGCCCATCCAGGTCGGAAAAAGCTAGCTTATCAGCACCTGGAGCTACTGCTTTAACGGCAAAGCCGAGCACTCTTTCTCCCTGAGAGGCTGCGTTCGCGACCTTGGCGCCCCAGGCGTCTTGATCTAGCGATGCCGTCCCTTCACCATCTATCTGGGCGACACATCGCTGCATTAGTTCATCGGGGGCGCCCTTGACAAAAATCCGACCATCGCCTGATGAATGGCGATGAAGGGTGGCCATAAAGCGATGATTAGCATCAAAGGGGATCTCATCAATTCGCGGCCATTCATGGCGGGTTAGCTCCGGCTCCAAACCAGCTTTAATGGCCAACGCCACCAGCGCACCTTCCATCGGATCGCCCATCACATGCCAGGCACCATTTTCCTGGTTCAACTGGGCATCGTTGCACAGCACTCCCGATAGCACTAAACAACCACTCTCTAGCCGCTGTTTATCCGCAGCAGCGTCATCTGTAGAAGCAGCTTCCAGCCGCCCTTCCGGCACATAACCCGAGCCTGTCACCGTGTACCGACCATGAGGGACTTCCAGCCGTCGCACCGTCATCTCGTTACGCGTCAGGGTGCCGGTCTTGTCTGAACAGATGACCGAAGTAGCGCCTAGTGTTTCCACCGCCGGTAGCTGCCGGATCGCTGCATGACGACGCGCCATGCGCTGTACGCCGATAGCCAATGTAATGGTGATGACCGCTGGCAAGCCTTCAGGAATAGCCCCCACTGCCAGGGCAACGACAGCTATCAGCGCGTCCGGCCAAGCATAGCCACGTACCAATACCGCAAAGGCAAATAGTAAGACCGCCACCGCCAGTGTGATCCAGGTAAACCACACCCCAAAATGGTTAATCTGGCGCAGCAGCGGTGTGGTCAATGGTTGTACTTCACGCAGCAAAGCACTGATGCGCCCGATTTCCGTAGCGCCGCCCGTTGCCACAACGACACCCATCGCCTGCCCTGTAGCCACCAGCGTCCCGGAATAGGCCATTGAGTGCCGGTCACCTAATGCAGCGTCCTTGGGCGCTGGTGTTTCCCGCTTTTCTGCCGCCACCGACTCGCCCGTCAGAATGGCCTCTTCGATACGCAAAGCACTCGTACGAATAAGCCGCAGATCAGCAGGTACCCGATCCCCTGGCTCAAGTGACACGATATCTCCAAGTACAATCTCTTCCACGGGTACCTTGACTCGCCTTCCCTCTCTTACCAGATAGGCGTGGGGAGCGATAAGATTGTGGATCGCGCTCAGCGCCTTTTCGGCCTTACCTTCCTGAATAAATCCAACCAGGGCATTGACCAAAACCACCGCAGCAATAACCGCAGAGTCAACGAAATGCCCTAGCAGCGAAGCGGCAAGCGCTGCCGCCAACAGAAAATAGATCAATGCGTTATGAAACTGGGCAAGAAGACGAAACAATGGATGTCGACCGGCCACCTTTGGCAACCGATTACTTCCAAAAATAACGAGGCGCTGCTTCGCGTCACCCACTGCAAGCCCGGCGGTTGAGGTTCCTAGCGCCGCAAGAACATCCTCGCTTCGCTTGGTATGGGCATCGCTGGGCGGTGAAACCAATGGAGAAACAGTATCTCGTTTAACAGTCGGCGTCTCCATCCTGTCTCCCTGGCAGACGTACTCAAAAGGAATAAGCAATCACCGTTACAGCTTGAGCGCCACCGTCACGGTATCGACTTCATCGCGGCCGGGCTGAACTATAAAACCAAATTCTTTGGCCATGTCCCGCATGGCATGGTTCTCTCTCAGGACATCGGCAAACACCTGCTGAATGCCGGCAGCACGAGCATAATCAATCATCTGCTGCATAAGCCGATAGCCAAGCCCGATCCCCTTCATATCACTACGCACCATGATCGCAAACTCCGCTTTTTCATTGTCGGGATCCGAAGATAAACGAACCACTCCCGCGATATCCTGCTTGCCAAATGGCATCGCTATAAAGGCCATTTCCCGGTCATAATCGATTTGAGTCAGGCGAGCAGCAAAGGCGTGATCAAACCCTCGAATGGCAGCAAAGAAGCGCAGCCTCACATCATCAGGGGAAGAGTGACGCAGCATATCGACCAATGCACTCTCATCTTCGGGGCGAATAGGTCGCAGGCTGTAGCGCTGACCACTGCGTGTTTCTATCGTTTGCTCAAGCTGCTGTGGGTAGGGACGAATAGCCAGCGGGCGCCGCTGATCACGCTCGGCCCTGACCACAATACGTGCATCTAGGGCAAGCACCCCAGAGGTATCGGCCAGCAACGGGTTAATATCCAGTTCGACCACGCGCTCCAAATCAATGACCAACTGTGACAATTTGATAAGAGTGAGCGTAACCGCCTCAAGATCAGCCGCAGGCCGATCACGATAGCCACGTAGCAACTTTGAGATACGTGTCGCCTGGATCATTTCCTGCGCTAACAGCGGGTTGAGAGGCGGGAGGCCAATCACACGATCACCTATCAGTTCAACGGCCGTTCCTCCCTGGCCAAACAGTATGATTGGACCAAAAATGCTATCTTCAGCGATACCTAAGATCAGCTCATGTGCGCCAGGACGACGAATCATCGGCTGTACACTAAATCCATCTAATCGCGCCTCAGACATTACTTGGCGAATAGACACAAGTATGTCTTCAGCAGCCTGCTTCACCGCACCAGGCGAGGCAAGATTCAATTGCACGCCGCCACTATCCGACTTATGCGAAATGTCTCGCGACAGGATTTTCAATACCACCGGAAAGCCAATCCGTTTTGCTGCCTCACTCGCCTCTTCCGGGGTATGCACCGTGATAGCAGAGACGGTTGGAATGCCATAAGCTGATAGCACGGCCACCGCCTCTGGCTCCGTTAGAACACTCCGCCCATCTTCCAGTACGCGGTCAATCACAGCATCCGCACTACTCTTATCGATAGTACTGTTGTTAAAAAGAGGCGGCGGCGTTTCCCTTAATGTTTGCTGGTTTCGCCAGTAACTAAACAGATGTCCGAAGGCCCGAATGGCCTGCTCGGGTGTTTCGTAACTTGGAATGTTGTGTGCCGCAAACAAATGGCGAGCTTTAGCCGGTGCACCTTCACCCAGCCAACAAGTGAGGACGGCTGTCCGCTGTGAGCCCAGAGTATCCACCACTGCCTGGGCAGCGTCCAAGCTATCGGCGACCGCTGTCGGGCAATTCATGACCAGAATCGCATCCGCTTCCTTCTCATTCATCAAAGTTTCGAGTGCGCCGGCGTAAAGTGCCCCTGGCGCATCACCGAGAATATCGACCGGATTGGCATGGGACCATGCAGGTGGCAGAAGATGATTCAGACGCGCTAACGCGTCTTCGGAAAGCTCGGCAAGACGGCCATGCATGTCAGCCAACTCATCGACTGCAAGCACACCAACGCCGCCACCGTTGGTGAGAATGGCTAGCCGGTCGCCTTTCACGCGAGCCCCTGTGGCCAACGTACCTGCCGCTTGAAATAGTTCATCGAGTGTTTTGACGCGCAGCATCCCAGCACGCCGAAACGCTGCATCGTAAACGGCATCAGCACCTGCCAGCGCTCCGGTATGCGACAATGCAGCCTTGGCCCCCGCATCGCTACGCCCTGCCTTAACCACCACTACAGGCTTGGTACGAGAAGCCATTCGGGCCGCCGAGAGAAATTTGCGTGCCTCAGTAATGGCTTCGACATACAGCAGGATGGAATGCGTCTTAGGGTCAAGGGCTAAGTAGTCGAGCATATCGCCGAAATCGACATCGCTCATCGAACCCAGAGACACTACATGCGAAAAGCCGATTCCCCGTGCTGCCGCCCAATCGAGGATAGAGGTCGCCACCGCGCCAGACTGCGTCACAAAGGCCACATCGCCTTTTTGGGGCATGATATGCGCAAAGCTGGCGTTGATCCCCCGATGGGGGGCTAAAATGCCCAGACAGTTAGGGCCAACAATGCGCATCAAGTAAGGCTTGGCCGCGTCAAGCATCGTCTGTTTGAGTACTTTTCCATCGGCATAATCGCCTTCGCCGAAGCCAGCTGTAATGACCACGACAGCCCGACATCCACGTTCGCCGAGTTCGCGTATAAGACCAGGAACCGTATCTGGCGGCGTTGCAATAATGGCCAAGTCGGGAACCAGCGGCAGCTCACTCACGGTGTGGTAGTTGAGGGTCGAGCGGATCGCTCTCTCCCGTAGATTGACCGTTAGGACAGGCCCGGCAAAACCAGCATCAAAAAGATTGCGTGCCAGTACCGCCCCCACAGAACCGGGGCGGTTACTGGCGCCAATCAAAGCGATCGTACTAGGTGAAAACAGGGCATCCAAATTACGAATCGACATCTAACATCTCCGATGCCAGGGATGGCCCCATCACCAACACGGCAGCTCCGGTCAGCTTGCCTTCCCTGAGATCCTTCAGTGCGTCATTAGCGGCGTGGAGCGGGTAGCAAACTGTCCTGGTCTGGATCATCGCCTCAGAGGCCAGTGATAAAAACGCCCTACCGTCCTGGCGAGTCAGATTGGCTACCGAGCGCAACTGCCGCTCTCCCCAAAGCAGCGCATACGGAAAAGAGGGAATGTCACTCATATGTATACCGCCACAGACAACGACTCCCCCTTTGCGCACGGCACGAAGTGCAAGGGGTATCAGCTCTCCCACAGGTGCGAAAATGATAGCGGCATCCAGTGGCGCTTCCGGCAACTGTTCAGAGCTACCTACCCATGTCGCCCCCAGGTACTGCGCAAATCGTTGAGACACTTCATCCCCTGGGCGAGTAAAGGCGTACACTTCCATGCCCTGCCATTTTGCGACCTGGGCCACAATATGTGCCGCCGCGCCAAAGCCATAAATACCGAGACGCTGCAGGTCATTGCCACACATAACCAGAGAACGATAGCCAATCAGGCCAGCACACATCAGTGGGGCTGCTTCAGCAGCGCTATAGTGGGAACTGATAGAAAAGCAGAAGCGATGATCCGCTAAGGTATATTCAGCAAAGCCACCATCTATCTGGTACCCGGTAAAACGCGCCTGATCACAAAGGTTCTCCTTCCCGTGCAAACAGTAGCGGCATTTACCGCAGCTATACCCTAGCCAAGGAACGCCCAGGCGTACTCCCTTCTCTAGCACTACACCAGGGCCGCACTTAACAACACGACCAATAATTTCGTGCCCAGGAACAATCGGATAACGGATGTCCGGCAGCTCTCCGTCAAGCAGATGCAGGTCGGTGCGACACACGGCGCACGCTTCAACTTTCAGCAGTACCTGCCCCTTTCCCGGCGTAGGAATGGGCCTTTCCTGACATTGCAACGATCCACCCTGTTGCTCAAGCACCATGACCTTCATGCGACGTCCCTAAGCACCGTAAACACCAATTTTCGTTACCTTTTTCTTAGCTGGTTTCGTATGCTGCTTTTGTGTACAAACCACTCCTTTGCTCATAGTCACTACTAGAAATCTATGGATAGTTATAGCGTAAAGTCCCGTGAAGAAAAGCTCATCAAGCAAATAAAATCACTTATTCATAATAATATTGATCTAGCGCAATCAAACTGCCTCGACAGCGCCCGCTTTTTCATAGCAGTCCACTCAACATAAGGAAGTAAAACAACACCTTATCGCTCAAATAAAAATACCTATTAAATACAGCCTTGATATTAAAGGCGCAGATTTTAAAACGCTCCTGAATCAAAAATACCAGCCGATAGTGAGACATCTTTCATAGCGTCTTAACAAACGAGCTGTTTTGGGAGGTATGCCGCTTTTACGTGGCCACATATGCTCTAATGCATGAATATACCATGCGTGAAAGCGGCGTTTTAATCACATCGCAAGATTTAGCTCAGAAGAGCCTACTCTCCACTGTTCTTGGCACTCCCGAAGCACAAAACACTCTTTCGTTTTCTGTGTCACAAAGTCGAATAAAGGCTGGTGCAATTCAGGTGTAGCATTCGTTTCCAGCATCCAACCAAAGAAAGCACTCGTCGCTTCAGCGGCTTTTTCGGCATTCACTAGCAGGTGATGCCCCATATTTTCATCCACAACGAAGAAGTGCTTACTAACTTTATTGAAAAATGGAGGTTCCTTTTGCTGATTAGCACTCACGCAAGCACCAAGATCCATTTGGCTAGCCACTTCCTGCAAACTACAAAGTCTGTGCACACACTCCATACCAATCGCATCCATCAAACGACTAATGGGTGGATCAAAGGGTAGAAAACTCAATGCCAAGCCTCGGTAGCGATTTAACTCACGTACTTCGTGCAAATATGCTAAGTTCAGCTGGTCTTGCGGCAGAAAATTAAGTGCTGTCAAGTTATCCATCAATAAAGCCCTCTCACCATGTAGAAATAGCCCAACATTAGGCTGTTTTTCAGGAGGCATCCTAGTGTGAGAGAAAGCTCATTTTCTATGATCTCTGTCAATTTTTCATCACGGCATTAAGAAATTAATACTCCTCAAAAGAACATCCACCATTACCATTAGCCAATAACTCAAACTTCACCCTTGTAGTGCTAATCAAGTCTTAGCTATTTAAGCTGCCGGTTTTATAACAACCATACACGCATAAAAAAACAAAGCTATAAAGCTGACAACGGTCAAGTTTTTGTGCACCTATATTATCTATACTCTTTGAAAGCTATTGCGAGATCCCTAGCAATTGTCTGCATAGGAGGAATAAACGATGAAAGCACTTGTTTATGAAGGAGTAGGGAAACGGAAGTGGAAAGAGAAGCCCCGGCCTATAATCGAGACTCCCACCGATGCTCTTGTAAGGATAACGCAAACCACCATTTGCGGGACTGACCTGCACATCCTTAAAGGAGATGTTCCTACAGTCGAAGCTGGTCGCACTCTGGGCCACGAAGGAATCGGTATCATAGAAAAAGTAGGTGATAGCGTGAGTAGCCTCAAGCCAGGAGATCAAGTACTTATCTCCTGCATCACCTCTTGCGGACATTGCGACTACTGTAAGCAAGGAATGTATGCGCATTGCCGCGATGGAGGCTGGATTCTGGGGCATAAAATTGATGGCACCCAGGCAGAATTCGTACGCATCCCGCATGCCGACAACAGTCTCTACCACTTGCCGCCGGGGCTCGATCCTGCCGCCGCACTTATGCTGAGCGATATCCTGCCAACCGGTCATGAAATTGGCGCACTCAATGGCGGAGTTAAACTCGGCGATACCGTGGCCATCGTCGGTGCCGGGCCGATCGGCTTGGCGGCCCTACTCACCTCCCGTTTCTACTCACCCGCACGTATTATCATGGTAGATCCCGACGAAAACCGTCTAGCCGTGGCACGTCAGTTAGGAGCTACCGATACCGTCAGTGCTGACCCGGTCGAAACAATAATGAAGCTCACGGATAGTGAAGGCGTCGATGTAGCGATGGAAGCCGTAGGAATTCCCGAGTCGTTTGATACCTGCCAGCGCATATTGCGTCCCGGTGGTCGCCTTGCCAATATCGGGGTGCATGGCCGCAGCGTTGAATTTCGAATCGAGGACTTATGGATCAAAAACGTTACCGTGCGCACTGGGCTGGTGAACACCAATACCATTCCAGTATTGATGCGTTTCCTGGAGGCAGGTGGCATTGAAGCGAAGAGCCTAATCACCCATCGGTTCGCCTTGAAAGAGATCGAGGAAGCCTATGATATTTTTTCGCGTGCTTCTTCAGAAAATGCAATTAAAGTGTTGCTGTCAGCCTAATAAGATAACTCACCGACCTAAATAAAATAAAAATCAGGACGTTAAGTACATCGAACTAATTGATTATTAATGAAAATACAAAACGAATCAAAATAAATGCAATTTTCGCCTGGCTACAAAACAAAAACACTTCAACGAGGACAAGAACATGATAACTTCAGGTCATCAAAAAAACCCTCTGAAAGCACCCGTGGCAGACAACTTGCTCGTTTTGTGGTCTCAACCTTGGATGGAATCCACTAACACAGCGATCAAGTTACAGCGCATTTGGCTAGAGACACTGAATGACGCAACGCGTCACGAACTAGACTTCTTTTCAACCGTGGCGATTTCCTGCAGTAAGCTGACAAGCTGCATGCTGGGTCTTGAGGGTCTGCTAACGCCATCATCTATGATGTCCTGCTATCACGAAATCACTGGTGATATGACAGAAGCGACGTTAAAACGCGTGCATAAGGTATCAAAGCTCAGTGATGATCTAAGAGAGCGCATTTGGTGTGAAATCTAAAAATTCTGCAAGGATCGCGCGACTTTTTCTAAAGGACTAACCTGAGATAGGACAAAGGCATGACGGTTGAAACCATCAAAGACATACTGGAACTGACCCGGCGGTTGCATGCCAATCTGGCCGATAAACTAAAGCGCGCCGCCAGGGACACCCAGCATGAAAAGCTGCGCATGTTACTTGACTATCTTTCCCAACATGAACAAAAGCTTAGCCGGGTCATAGCGTTGAGCGAGCAAGATGCAGAGAAAGCCGCGCTCCAAACGTGGTGTGCAGAATACTTTGACAAGCACCCTTTCAAGCTTGAAACACTGGGTAATTTAGACTTTGCCAACATGGGCACTGACGATGTCCTGCGCTCTTTGCTAGCAGTACATGATCGTATTATTGATCTCTATCGCTATTTATCGACACGGGCTGAAGTCTCGTCCACCGAGGAATTATTGAATGGCCTCCTCGCTTTAGAACAACACGAAATCATGCGCATGATACGAGACGCGGAAAAGCTGGAAGATCTTTAGTCATAGATACAAGTTCTAGCGCTCATGCTGTTTGACCTTACTCAGAAAACCGTGGTGGTGTAACGCCGCCATCGGCCCGATTAAAACAGGTTTGAGCATAACGCGAGCTGTACCAAGTGTATTAGATGCCATATACCGCTCAATAGATCAACTTACTAATCAACATTAACGGGTACATCATGTCTACTCAAGATAGAAAGGCCTTACTAGACAACCTACGGTTAGAGCTCAAAGCCCGCATCCATCACTATGAAGAACACCAGCATCGAAGCAGTGGCGCTCTGAATAAAGATCTTGATGATCAGGCGGTAGAGGTTCAAAACGACGAAGTTGTCGCGCGGCTGGAGGAAGAAGTCAGGCTAGAACTGGCCCAGGCCGAACGCGCCTTGGCACGCATCGCTGCCCAGGTCGGAGACTTATGCGAGGAATGTGACAAGCCCATCGCACCAGATCGTCTCAAGGCCTTGCCCTACACAACCCGCTGCAAAAACTGCGCCGATCTGTAACAAGGGCGAAACCTCCTCCAATAAGGCCCTCTAGTAAGCCGCATTGAGGTTAGCATGGACAAACGTTACCAAGCATATATCCTCTTTTTTATTTTCGGCTATATTGTTGTCCTATTGGCTCAGGACTTCATTGCGGAGGAGCGTTCCTACGAACCGATTCCCTATTCCGAGTTTCGACATCATCTTGAGCAAGGCATCATCAACACGCTTGATGTTAGTTCAGAGCGGATCAAAGGCACCTACAA
>TARA_R110001606_G_scaffold349317_2_pt1 | contig 10719 bp, 8 predicted proteins | sample TARA_R110001606 | Tara Oceans TARA_R110001606 (sample SAMEA4398315) | marine metagenome | biome: Polar Biome; feature: [SRF] surface water layer (ENVO:00010504); material: water (ENVO:00002006), including particulate matter (ENVO:01000060) such as... | depth 5 m
GCTAAAACGTGGACCAGCCGGTGAATTCCATCAGCCGGTAGAGCCCGTAGCGCAGGGTGGAGTCGTCGGCGTAGGCGGTGTAGGCGAGGCTGAACTGTTTGCCGTCCGGGTTGCTCCAGCGCTGTTCGAAGGTGTCGCGGGCGGCGCGCAGGGCGGGCAGATCGGGGCGGCCGGTGAGGGCCACGCTGGTCTCCAGATTGAGGTTGTCCAGGTTGCGGCGGGTGTAGTTGGCGGAGCCGAGAATCAGCGTCGCCGGGCGTGCCCGGTCGCCGGGGGCTGGCAAGCGCAGCAACATCTTGGTATGGCACTGTTCGCCGTGGGTGGCGCACCAGCGCACCGGCACGCCGGCATCGTGCAACTCCAGCGCCGCCTGGCGATTGGGAATGCCGTTCTTCTCGCGGCCGAAGGCGTCCTTGTTGGGGTCGAGCAGCACGCGCAGGGCGACGCCGCGCCGCTGCGCCTTGACCAATGCTTTGATCAAGGGCCGGTGGGAAAGATAAAACACGCTCACCTGAAGGGTTTCCCCGGCGCGGGCTTCGCGCACCGTGCGCAGTAGAGCGTCGCGGATGGCGCCTTCGGTGAGCACCTGCAGGGTCGGCCCGACGGTCGGCGCGGCCGCTGTGGTCAAGGCCGGCGCGGGCACCGGATCGGCGCCGGAAAAGCGCGCCACCGACAGCTCCGAGCGCAGCACGTCCAGCGCCGCCGCGCCACTGAAGCGCAGCGCCACATTGCCGTGGGCGCTGCTGGCGTCGTGGGCATTGGCGGAGGTGACCAGGGCGGTCCAGTGGTCGCCCTCGTCCACTACCAGGGTTTTGCGGTGATTGGCCTTGAAGTTGATCAGCGCCAGATAACTGCGCAGGGTCACCTTGCCCGGGCCGGTGGCGTTGGGCAGCCAGCCGCCTTCGGTGCTGTTGCCCAGCCACTGGCAGCACAGCCGCCACAGGCCCGACCAGCCCGGGTTGGAATCGCGCAGGCGGGGCAGGTCGGTAAACACCACCTGCACGCCGGCCTCGCGCAGGCGCTGCAGGTGGGGCGCCTCAAGGCCGCCGTAAAAGGTGTTGAACGAATCGGTGATCAGCGTCACCGGCATTGCCGGGTGAGCGCGTTTGGCATGGATCAGCGCCTCGGTGAGTTGCGCGCTGAGCGGCCGGTGCACGCGGGTACTGGCGCCGGCCATGTCGTTGAACAGGAACATGTCCACCAACACCCGCTGGCGGGCCTGGCCGATCAGACGGAAGAATTCATCGAAGATGCCCTGCTGGAAATGCCGCTCGGGTGTTGCCTGGGTAGCGTCGGCCTGGTTCACCCAGGTGTCGTCCACCAGCAGCGCGACACGCTCCGCGGCGCGCACCGGCCAGGCCCGGCCGACGTCGTCGGGCAGCGGCTTATAGCGGTGGTACAGCGCGGTCAGCGCCCAGGCGCACAACAGCAGCAGGATCAGAAGGCGAACAGGATGGCGGTTCATGGCATCACGGTGTCGGGAAAACGCCACTCTAGCATTTCCCGGCGCGCCGTGGAGACCAGGAAAAAACAGCAGGGTGGCGGTTGAAAGTTAAAAGTTGAAAGTTAAAGGTTAAAAGGTCGTAGCCGAAACGCCTTCCCACGGCCTACGGCCGTTGAAGATCAACGCGGGTTTGAACTCCCTGAAGCGCGGGCACGGCCTTGCCGCCTGGTGGACCCCGCCCGCGTTTCAACTTTCAACTTTCAACTTTCAACTTTCAACTTTCAACTTTTAACTTTTAACTTTTAACCGCCATCCCCCCCGCTTTTTCCCTACCCCCGATAATCATCAAACCCTGGATCATCCCGAAACACCAACGGCTGGTCCCAGCCGGGCAGGCGGATGTCGCGGTCGGTGATGGCCACGTCGCTGCCGTCGATCACGCCTTCGTTGAAGTGGTATTCCGGGCGGGTTTCGCCGCGCAGGGCGCGCTGGTCGTAGTCGCGGGCGGCTTCGCGGGTGCTTTCCACGGCGTGCTGCCAGCGGGTCAGGGTGGCGTCGCCGTGGCGGCGGCGCAGCAGCTCCAGGGTGGATTCCGGCGACAGCGTCACGGCGGTGGCGTTGTTGCCGCCGAAGCCCTTGGAGTTGAGCAAGCCGGCGGCGGGGCGCAGTTCGCGGTGCTCGCGGGACAGCGATAAATGGCTGGCGTGCAGATCGTCGGCGAAGGCGTCGACGGTGGCGATGCCGGGCAGCAGGCCCTCGGCGAAGGTGCCCAGGGTGGCGGCGAGCTGGTCGCCGCCGGCGGAGCCCAGCGAATGGCCGACGAACGCTTTGATCGCCGCCACCGGCCACTGTTCGATGGCGAACGCTTTGGCGACCTGATTGAGCACGTGGGATTCGGTGACCCGGTTCTGCGGCGTGCCGGTGCCGTGGGCGTGCACGAAGCTGCGCTGACGCAGGGCGTCTTCGCCAAGCAGTTGGCGAACCAGATTGGCGCCGCGCCCGAGGGTCAGATAATTGCCAATGCCCGGCGAGGAAATCGATTTCTTGGCGCCGTCGGCGTGCACGAACACGTCCGGCACCGCGCCGAGAATGTCCGCGCCCAGTTCCAGAGCCAGGGCGTCGTCCATCAGCACACAGAACTGGGCGGATTCGGCCATGGTGAAGCCGCAGTTGTCGCCGAACGGCCGGCATGCGCGGCGCAGATCCGGCTGGCTGACGCCGTCCAGCGCCGCCAAGGCTTCGTCTTCGGCGAGGGCGCCCATGGCGCGGTAGCCTTCCAGCACCTCGGCCACCAGCGGCGCTTCGCTGGTGCCCACCACCACCAGGCGGGCGCGACCGGCGCGGATCGCGTGCACGGCGCGTTCCAGGTTATAGAGAAAGGTGGCGCAGGCGCCGAGCATGCCGCCGGTGCCGCCGGGGCTGCGCAGCACATAGGCGTTGATGAAATCGGCGGTCATTTCGCCAAGCCCCAAGGGGCACTGTTTGGAGGTGGTGCGCGCGCCCAGGGCCGGCGCGCGCATCATGCCGCCCAGGCCGTTGTCGTCCAGTTGCGCCATGGCGTTGGAGGCGAACACCGCTACCTGGTCCGGCGCCAGCCGGCCGCGCAGGCTGTCCCAGGGAATACCAAGCATGCCGAACGCATCGCTGACGCCGTAGATCGCCATTTGCAGCGCGCGCGGGTGGTTGCGGGACGGATACAGGGCGGCCGGGTCGAAGCCGTCGGGAAGCTGGCCGGCGGCGCTGACGCGCCGCTCAATGGCGCTCGGCGCGCGCAGATCGGCGCCGGCGGGCAAGGTCACGCGGCTGCGCTGGCGGCTGATCGGCTCCACCCGCCAACCGGCGGGCAGCGGCTCGGGCAGGTCCATGTTGCGCATTTCCACCGTCACCGGCGCGTCGCTGTGGCCATTCACCGCCATGGTCAGCCGCACCGATTCGGGCAGCGCGCGGATCAAGGTGCCATCCAGCAGGCGCTGCTCGTCGCCATGACCACTCAACGCGCCCAGGGCATCAAGCGTGCTGCGCCGCCGGCCCTGATCGAGCGCGTCGAACACCAGGCGATGGAACCCGTGATGCATGGAAGAGCGGCCGGCGGCGTTGATGCCGCCCATGGCGGTAATGACGGGCAGGGCGGACATAAAACTCCCCAGAGGATGACTGAACGGTCAATTCTAGGCCCGCGACGCCGCTTTGCGTATCGGTCAGCGAGGTTGATGTGCAACGGGATATTACGGCCGGTGGGGCCGGTCGGTTTCAAGCTACAGGCTTCAAGCTTCAAGCTTCAAGCTACAGGCAGGCCGTGCTGGCGGAAAGGCCGTGCTGGTCGATGGCCCGTTGAAAGTTAAAAGTTAAAAGGTCGTAGCCGAAACGCCTTCCCACGGCCTACGGCCGTTGAAGATCAACGCGGGTTTGAACTCCCTGAAGCGCGGGCACGGCCTTATCGCCTGGTGGACCCCGCCCGCGTTTTAACTTTTAACCTTTAACTTTCAACGGGCGTCCTGCCCCCCAGCACGGCCTGCCTGTAGCTTGCAGCTTCAGCTTGCAGCTACTAAACCAACTCCACCGCCACCGCCGTGGCTTCGCCGCCGCCGATGCACAGGCTGGCGACGCCGCGTTGGCCGCCGGTGCGTTTGAGGGCGTGGATCAGGGTGAGGATGATGCGCGAGCCGGTGGAGCCGATCGGGTGGCCGAGGGCGCAGGCGCCGCCGTGGATGTTGAGTTTCTCATGGGGAATGCCGAGATCGATCATCGGCATCATTGCCACCATGGCGAACGCTTCGTTGATCTCGAACAGGTCCACGTCGTCGACGCTCCAGCCCACTTTCTTCAGCAGCTTCTCGGTGGCGCCGATCGGGGCCACGGTGAACTCGCTGGGGTGGCGGCTGTTGGTGGCGTGGCCAAGAATGCGCGCCAGCGGTTGCAGGCCGCGCTGTTCGGCCACCGATTCGCGGGCCAGCACCAGCGCCGAGGCGCCATCGGAAATCGAACTGGCGTTGGCGGCGGTGACGGTGCCGTCTTTCTTGAACGCCGGTTTGAGATTGGGAATCTTATCGATGTTGGCGTTGCCGGGCTGCTCGTCGGTGTCGACCACGGTTTCGCCTTTGCGGGTCTGCACCGTCACCGGCACGATCTCATCGGCGAACCAGCCATTGCCGATGGCTGCGTGGGCGCGCTTCAGGGATTCGATGGCGAAATCGTCCATCTGCTCGCGGGTGATGCCGCGCTGGTCGGCCACGTCCTGGGCGAACGAGCCCATCAGGCGACCGGTTTCGGCGTCTTCCAGGCCGTCCAGGAACATGTGATCCAGCACTTTGCCGTGGCCCATGCGATAGCCGGCGCGGGCCTTTTCCAGCACGTAGGGCGCGTTGCTCATCGATTCCATGCCGCCGCTGACCACGATGTCGTGGCTGCCGGCTTTGATCATGTCGTGGCCAAACATGGTGGCGCGCATGCCCGAGCCGCACAGTTTGTTGATGGTGGTGGCGCCGGTGCCGTCGGGCAGGCCGGCCAGACGCATGGCCTGGCGGGCCGGGCCCTGGCCGAGCCCGGCGGGCAGTACGCAGCCCATGATCACGTCTTCGATGTCGGCGGCGTTGAGGCCGGCGCGGGCGACCGCTTCGCGGATGCTGGCGGCACCCAGCCTGGGCGCGCTCAGCGCCGCCAGGGAACCTTGAAAGCCGCCCATGGCGGTGCGGGCACCATTCACGATGACAACGTTGTCCTGGGCCATGATGAACTCCTGAAAATCGATTCTTTATGCGCCTCCCACTCTGGGCGACACACGGCGCCGAAGCCGCTTTAACGGCCGACGCGGCGATGTAAAAACGCGGTAATTGTACTTGAGTTGGCGGCGAGCGTCCCCAAATGCAACTGTGCAGATCAATGGATGATCCGGTGAAAGGCAATCATTCTCATAGCGCCACTCTATGTGGTTCGCCCCGGAGTCGCTTGCTATGATGCCTCCGGGCCACGGGAACGAACCCGTGCTGCGCCAGCAGCACCGCCGGCCAGAATGCCGGCCATCGGCTTCGAGCCCGCTGGCAACAGATCCGGGTTATCCGAACAGCACTTCACAACAGTCAGGGGAATTGACTATGGCTTTCGAACTTCCGCCACTTCCGTTCGAGAAAGACGCATTGGAACCGCACATTTCCAAGGAAACCCTCGAATACCACCACGGCAAACACCACAACGCCTACGTCACCAAGCTCAATGACATGATCAAGGGCACCGACGACGAAAACCGCTCTCTGGAAGAGATCATCCAGAAAGCCAAAGGTGGCTTGTTCAATCAGGCGGCCCAGGTCTGGAACCACACCTTTTACTGGAACAGCCTGAGCCCCAACGGCGGCGGTGAGCCGTCCGGCGAGCTGGGCGAAGCGATCACCAAAACCTTTGGCTCCTTCGACAAGTTCAAGGAAGAATTCAACGCCAAAGGCGCCGGCAATTTCGGTTCCGGCTGGACTTGGCTGGTGAAAAACTCCGACGGCAGCCTGGAAATCGTCAACACCGACGACGCCGACACCCCGATTGCCCACGGCAAAGGCCAGGTGCCGCTGTTCACCGTGGACGTGTGGGAACACGCCTATTACATCGACTACCGCAACGCCCGCCCCAAGTATCTGGATTCCGTCTGGAACCTGATCAACTGGGAATTCGCCGCGAAGAACTTCGCCGGCTGAGCGGAACCCTCCGCTATCCGCCGGGGCCGCGCCAGCGGCCCCGGTTTCATTACCGCCCACCGCCGTTCCCCGGGAACTTAAGCCGCGAAAACCCCCACCAAGCCCGCACAGTGACACCCGACCGGGCAAACCGGTGCGACTATGGGTAAGATCACTGTTTTACACCCTTCGAACCGCACAGGATTCCGCCATGACCCGCGAGAAAGACGTCAAACTTGGTGACATTGACGACCTGAACGTGGACGAACCCGCCCGTCCCCGCGCTTCCCGCCCGACCCCGCCGCCGGCAGGCCGTGCTGGCAATGGCGCCGGCGCGGGAGGGGGCGGAGGCCGTCGCCCGTCGCCCCAGCCGGCACCGAAAAGCGGCGGCAGCGGCGGCTGGGTGTTCGCCACCCTGGTGCTGGCGGTGCTGCTGGCCGGCGCCTGCCTGTATTTCTATTCGCAGATCACCGACCTGCAAGCGCAGATGGAGAACCGCATCAGCGCCTCATCCGAGCAGCTCGGCAACCTGCAATCGCGGCTCTCGGAAACCGGCGAATCCTTCAACCAATCCTCCGGCCAGCTTAAAAACACCCTGGCCAGCCAGAGCAAAGCCCTGGACGAACACGGCAAGGAAATCCGCAAACTCTGGGACGTGAGCAACAAGCGCAACAAAGACTGGATCGAGGAAAACCAGAAGGCGCTCAAGGCCCAGCAACAAGCCGCCAGCGATAATCAGGCCGCCCTCGCCAGCCTGAAGAAAAGCGTGGCTGGCTACGACAGCGCCATCAGCAACAGCAACGCGCAGATCGCCGACTTGAAAAAACAAGTCGACAGCGCCGTCAAAGCCGTCAACGACAGCGGCAGCCAAACCCGCACCCAGCTCAACCAGCTGCAAACCCAGGTCGACGTGCTGGTCGACTCGCTCAAGCAGCTCGAACAGCAAAACCAGAGCCAGAAAGCCGCCCTCGGCAAACTGCAAAGCGGCCAGAGCAGCAGCGCCAACCTGGACCAGCGCCTGAGCAACATCGAAGACTCGATCAAAGCCTTCGACCAGTACCGTTTGCAGGTCAACAACCGCCTCGATCAGCTGCAGCGCTGAGCGCGCCGGTGCGTCTGGCATTTGCGCGGCCGGCTGCTACAATAGCCGCCGCGCGCCAGTGGTGGAATTGGTAGACACGCCAGATTTAGGTTCTGGTGCCGAAAGGTGTGGGGGTTCAAGTCCCTCCTGGCGCACCACATTGAAGTGCTGATGTTTCCAGAAAAGGCCGGATTGCCCGATAACGGGGGCATCCGGCCTTTTTTTTGTTGCCATGGATCTTGCCAACCCGAGCCCGGCCGGGCTTGCCTTGCCACCAGGATTGCGGAACCATCCGGACGTTATTCGGCCCCCTCCTCGTCTGAGAAAAGGTTACCCCCATGACTGCCGAGCAAGCCAAACAACGTTCGCGAGTGCCCACCCAACGTGTCGATTTCGGCCGACCCGACGCGGCGGTCTACGTGCACTAAGCCGATTTGCCGGCGGCGCGAAGCTGGGAGGGCATGGTGGCCGCCTTCGGCATCAAGATCGTCGCTGGCACGGCGGGGTGCCGCCCAGCCTCTCCTACAAAAAACACGCCTCCCTCTACAGCGCCGCGTAGGAGCAGGCCATGCCAGCGACTGGTTTGATTTCTCGTGTCTGATGCCACTTCAACGGCACGTCCCTTCATTTCCCCTTCGACAGCTTGTCTTTCAGTTTCTTGTCCATGCGCCGGAAGATCGGTTGGCTGTACTTCACCGCGGGGCCGGGGACGGCGGCCATCAGCAGGCTGCCGAAGGTGCCCAGCGGGCTGCCGACGCGGGCGGGGCGGTCGCGCAGGGCTTTGACGATCCAGCCGGCGGCGGCGTCGACGTCCATCATTTTCATGTGCCGGTAGAGGCGGGTGCGGTTGGACATGGGCGTGCGCACCATGGGGAAGTAGACCACGCTGGCGGTGATGCCGCGGTGGCCGAGTTCGGCGTTGAGTGAGCGGGAGTAGGAGTCCAGTGCCGCTTTGCTGGCCAGGTAGGCGGAGAACAGGGGAATCGGCACTTGCGCGGAGAGGGTGGAGACGTTAACCACGTGGCCGTTGCCTTGTTCGAGAAAGCGCGGGATCAGGCCCATGGTCAGACGCAGGGCGCCGAAGTAGTTGAGGCGCATGGTGCGTTCGTAGTCGTGGGGCCGGTCCAGGGTGTCGAGAATGGAACGGCGGATGGAGTGGGCGGCGTTGTTGACCAGGGCGTCGAGGCGGCCGTGCTCTTTGAGCAGGCGGGCCAGGGTGGCGTCGATGCTGGTGTCGTCGGTGAGGTCGGTGGGGTAGATCCAGGCCTGGCCGCCGTTGGCTTTGATGTCCCGGCGCACGCGGGCCAGTTCGGTTTCGCGGCGGGCGATCAGGCACAGGCGGGCGCCACGGGCGGCGAGTTGTTTGGCGGCCTGCTCACCGATGCCGCTGGAGGCGCCGGTGAGCACGATGGTGGTTCCCTTGAAACGCATGGATGGGCTCTCCTGCCGGGGGACGAAAAGCAATGGTGCCGTCCCGCGCAAAAAAACGCATCAACGGAATCGTTTGATTTGTATTTGTTATAGTATAACGTATCATTTAAAGGGCTCGCCGAGTACGCGATGGAGGTGAAGAGGCACCAGGAAAGCCGCGAGCGGCATTTCCATAAACCCGGACAGTTCTGGTTTTCTCTATGTTCAGTTTTTCTCGGAGTTCAGTCATGGGCGATACACGATTACCGGTCACGGTGCTTTCGGGTTTTCTTGGCGCCGGCAAGACCACGGTGCTCAACCATATTCTCAACAACCGCGAGAACCGCCGGGTGGCGGTGATCGTGAACGACATGAGCGAGATCAACATCGACGCCGCCGTGGTGAACCAGCAGGTGAGCCTCAACCGCGCCGAGGAAAAGCTGGTGGAGATGAGCAACGGCTGCATCTGCTGCACGCTGCGTGAAGATCTGCTCGAAGAGGTGCGGCGCCTGGCCGGGGAGGGGCGTTTCGACTATCTGGTGATCGAATCCACCGGCATTTCGGAACCTTTGCCGGTGGCGGAGACGTTCACCTTCGAGGATGAGGACGGCCAGAGCCTGTCATCGGTGGCGCGCTTGGATACTCTGGTGACGGTGGTCGACGGCGCCAATTTCATGGACGACTACCGCGAGGCGCGCAGTCTCGCCGAAGCCGGCGAGAGCCTGGGGGAAGAGGATCAGCGCAACGTCGCCGATTTGCTGGTGGACCAGGTGGAATTCTGCGATGTGCTGCTGGTCAGCAAAACCGATCTGATCGACGAGGGGCAGCGGCTGGAATTGATGGCGGCGTTGCGGGCGCTCAACCCGCGGGCGGAGATCGTGCCGATCGCCCATGGCCAGGTGCCGCTGGAGCGGGTATTGAACACCGGCCGATTTGATTTCGAACGTGCCAGCAAGGCGCCGGGCTGGTTGCAGGAGATGCGCGGCGAGCACACGCCGGAAACGGAAGAGTATGGCATCTCCAGTTTTACCTTCACGGCGCGCCGGCCGTTTCATCCGAAAAAGTTCTTCGATTTTCTGAACACACCGTGGCAACACGGCAAACTGCTGCGCTCCAAGGGCTACTTCTGGCTCGCCAGCCGGCCCCATTTCGCGGGCAATTGGAGCCAGGCGGGCGGCATTGCCCACCATGGGCTGGCCGGCATGTTCTGGAAATCGGTGCCGGAGTCGCAATGGCCGGACGACGAAGAGACCCGCGCGCTGATCAAGGAGAAATGGCAGGAACCGTTTGGCGATATGCGCCAGGAGCTGGTGTTTATTGGCCAGGGGCTGGACCCGGAGCACGCGCGCGCGGCGTTGCGGGCCTGCCTGCTTGACGAGCAGGAGTTGGTGGCCGGCGCGGAGTATTGGCAAACCCTGGAAGACCCGTTCCCGGCCTGGCAGGCCTGAGCGCGGGCGCTCTGTACCGGCCGCGCCCTATCACTGCTCCCTCTTCGCCGCTCTACACAAACCACGGCAGGCAACGGATAATGGCTTTGAGAGTCGGGCGTTACGCTGTAACGTACGCTTTTATTGCCTGTAACCCGCCGGTGTGCCGGTGTCTGACTGGAGCCGTGGATGGCGAAGGACCTGGAAAAAAGCCTGAAGATCGCGGACCAGCGCTGCATCGAACAGGGCCTGAGGCTGACGCCCCAGCGGCGCCAGGTGATGGGCCTGCTGTTGGAGCAGGAAGGGCCGCGCAGTGCCTATGACCTGCTCGACGAACTGCAGAGCCGGCACCAGCCCGGCGCCAAGCCGCCGACCATTTATCGGGCGCTGGATTTTCTGGTCTCGGCGGGGCTTGCGCATCGGCTCGCTTCCACCAACCGATATCTGGCGTGCGGCCATCTGGCCTGCGACCACGGCCATGAGCGCACCCTGTTTCTGGTCTGCGATCAGTGCGGCGCGGTGCGTGAAGCGACCATGGACACACCGCTCAAACAGGCACTGAACCGCAGCCTCAGCCAGGAAGGCTTCACCGCCGGCACCCAGCCGATGGAAATGCACGGGCGCTGTCGTGCCTGTCGGTAACGCGCCATAACCGGAGTTGGATTCTGGTGTGGGAGCGGTCCTTGACCGCGAAGGGGC
>TARA_R110001606_G_scaffold358333_2_pt1 | contig 10713 bp, 8 predicted proteins | sample TARA_R110001606 | Tara Oceans TARA_R110001606 (sample SAMEA4398315) | marine metagenome | biome: Polar Biome; feature: [SRF] surface water layer (ENVO:00010504); material: water (ENVO:00002006), including particulate matter (ENVO:01000060) such as... | depth 5 m
AGACGTGGACACGCCGATATCCGTAGCGCACCCGCGTTTCGCAGATCTCTCGGATCCTCAGCTCCAGTGCGGCCTGCCCGGTTCGGCGGGATTTGTAATGGTAGCTCGACGGGTCGAAGCGCAGGGCATCACATGCCCGGCGGATCGATATGCCCCAGCCCACCAACATCCCGTCGACCAGTTCCCGTGTCCGGGCAGGGTGAACCAGCTGGCGCCACCGGTTCAAACCAGCGGGTGAACGAGCTTTCGGCGGATGACGTCCTGCAACATTTCCCGGTCGAGGGTCAGGTCGGCGACGATCTTCTTGAGCCTGCTGTTCTCATCCTCCAGTGCCTTCAGCCGGCGCATCTCGTCAGGCAGCAGACCTCCATATCGTTTTTTCCAGTTGAAGTAGGTCGCCTGACTGATCCCGGCCTTGGGGCAGATCTCCGCAACCGGCGTGCCTTCCTCGCCTTGCTTCAGGATGAACGCCTTTTGCGCCTCCGTGAACCTCGATGCTTTCATCGTTCTCCGCTCCTCTCCCAAGCAAGGGAAGGTTAGCCGAAAACTCAAGTTTCAAACGGTCCAGTTTCCAAGGGGCAGAGCAACCGCAACAGCATTTTTCAGTGAGGAACTGTAGAGCTGGGAACTCCTTCTTCTCTCGTATACCAGTTCCGTAGTAACGACGAGAATTTGAGCATGAGCATATCACAATTTGACCCGGTGGTTCTCGTTGTAGAGGATCAAGGGCTTCTGCGTATGACAGCTGTCTCGATCATGGAGGATTCGGGTTTCGAGGCGGTTGAGGCTAAGAACGCGGATGAAGCCCTGACAATGCTGAGGCACTATCCCGACATTCTCGTCGTATTTACGGATATTGACTTGAACGCTGAGAAAGACGGTTTCTGGCTTGCCGAGCAGATCAAAATCGGATGGCCGAAGATCGATGTCATCGTGACGTCAGCATACCCTAGACCGAAGAACTACAATCTCGATAACGTCATCGCCTACTATGAAAAGCCTTACTCGGAGAAAGATCTAATCAATCAGATCCAGAAGGCGGTTTTCGGATCCAGGCGTGGTCGCTCCATTGCAGAGTTTGTAAGCTACTAGGCGTTCGTAGGTTGCAGTTGTCAGCGTGAGCTTTGGTCGCTCGGCAACGATTTCAAGCTCCTTGAGATGGCGACACCTGGCGACGGAATTTTCCACGCCAATCGGTAAGCGATACCACCTTGCAGACAGTACTCACTGTGCTGTCTGCAAGCCACCGCGTCGGCCAATCTGGCCCTGAGGCGATGTAGCATGACAAGCAGCCGTACCTGTGAGGGTTCATCTTATCGAGTTCGTTCCCACATACATCGCAGAACCGGTAAGCGCACATTCGCCGAGAATCTCCATCTTAAGCGAATTTATGCTTAACGGGATTCTGCTAATAAATCCATAATTGACCTGCACAAAACTAGCATTGTCTTCGCACGGGCAAGTTTGTCACAGAATTTAGGCACGCCTACGATAACAAAAACCAGAGCTTGCGACAGATAGGTTGTGTTAGAAGCAAGGGCTCTGACTGACAGCAAAAGTATCGCGCAATGGTTGTGGCGCACAGACACCCGCCCCCAGCTTTTGCGTGAGTGAATGTGCTCTCGATCCAGTGACGCAGGAAGAACAAGCCAGCGTTGTGAAGAGCACGCTTTCCGAACAATTGAGCCGCGTAAGAGTGCTCTGCTCCCCGACAACTGGACCGCTTTAAACTGGAATTTTCTGCTAACCTTCCCTGCCTGGGGGTGGAGCTGAGAGCGATGAAGGCATCGAGGTTCACGGAGGCACAGAAGGCGTTTGTCCTGAAGTATGTCAGATCCAAGCCATCACTTCTGCAGATCACCCGCCTGATCCGGGCCGGCTGCGACGGCCCATGTCTCCACCCACCCAGATCAGACTAAGTCAGCGCCTGTGTCGCATTTCGAGGTTAAGCCGCAGCAACAAACCCAGCCCCATCAGACGAAGACAAGGTCGTTTCCAAGCGCGTTTATCGTTGTATTGTGAATGATCAGGACGTCGCCGTGGCCGAAATCGAGGACAACAGCGGATCCGCTTTCCGAAGCGTAGGTACGAGCCTGCGCAAAGTTCGCAACTTCAAAATCAAGAAGCTGGATCGTGTCGATATCATCCTGAAAATCGAGAATGACATCGTGGTCAGATCCGCTCCTAAAAACAAAGGTGTCAGCGCCTGCGCCGCCCCTGATGCGGTCATTTCCGACACCGCCATCCAAGGTGTCGTTTCCAAACCCCCCCGCGAGAATGTCGTTGCCGGCGTTGCCTTGTAGCAGGTCATGGCCATACCGACCGTAAATGGCGTCCGCCCCGTATCCACCTCTGATCAGGTTGGCTCCAGCATTGCCGAGCAGGTAATCATTACCTGCCCCGCCGTGAATGTTCTCGATGTTCCGGATGACATCGACGCCGTGACCTGTGGCCTGCGAACCGGTCACCGCTAGATCGAGCCTTGCCGCCCGGGTCTCGCCCATGAACGTGACCCAATCAACTCCAACACCCCCGTCCAGGGTGTCGTTTCCAAAACCGCCGTTGAGAATGTCATCACCGGCGTTGCCTTGTAGCAGGTCATGGCCATACCGACCGTGAATGGTGTCCGCCCCATATCCACCTCTGATCACGTTGGCCCCGGCATTGCCCAGCAGGAGGTCATTGCCTGCCCCACCATGAATGTTCTCGATGTTCCTGACCACATCGACGCCATGGCCTGTGACCTGCGGACCGGTTATCGACAGATCGAGCCTTGCTGCCCCGGCCTCACCCATGAACGTGGCCCAATCAACTCCAACACCCCCGTCTAGGGTGTCGTTTCCAAAACCGCCGTTGAGAGTATCATTGCCGGCGTTGCCTTGAAGCAGGTCATAACCCTGCCTACCGTGAATGGTGTCCGCCCCGTATCCACCTCTGATCAGGTTGGCCTCAGCATTTCCCAGGAGGAAGTCGTCGCCTGCCCCGCCGTGGATGTTTTCGATGTTCCGGACCACATCGACGCCATGGCCTGTGGCCTGCGGACCGATTATCGATAGATCGAGCCTTGCCGCCCGGCTCTCGCCCATGAACGTAGCCCAATCAACTCCAACACCCCCGTCTAGGGTATCATTTCCAAGACCTCCGGCAAGCGTATCATCGCCAAGACCACCCTCCAGGACGTCGTTTCCTGCAAGGCCGTTGATACGGTCATCACCCTCGTTGCCTACCATCAGGTTCGCATCGGATGAGCCGATCAGGATGTCGTTGAAACGACTTCCCGTCAGGTTCTCGATGCTGATCAAAGTATCACGACCTTGGGAGGCGCCGACATTTTGAGGACCTGCCATTGAGAGATTGACCAGAACATTGCCTGGGGCGCTCAGATAGTCGGCCGTATCGGTGCCGTGCCCCCCGTCTAGGGTGTCGTTTCCGACTCCGCCCACCAACGTATCATTGCCCTGGTTGGATGATACTAGGTCACCGGAAACCCTCATGGTATCGATGTCCGAATTCCACCTTAGATCGCCCAGGAGGCCGCCCGCAGGGAGATTGGTGAAATCAATCACCATCGTTGTGTAAATGTCACCGACGGCTTCATTTCCCGAGATACTTACGATCCCTGAGTAACTTGCGATCAGGTTTCCGGCGATCTCTTCATATTCTGGACCCAGTCTGAAAGGAAAGCCACTCAATGACCCTGGGGTAGAGCCGCCGGACTGATCATCGCTGTCCAACGTCGTGTCGAATACAGAGTTGGCCGGCTGCATATTAATTTGAAGCGATGCGAGGAGCTTTGTTGCCGCCAACTCATGCCAATCAAAACCAAAGGACATATCGACGCTGGTACCGGTAGCGCCGCCGTATGTATACGCATCCAGGGCGTGCCATCTCAAATTTTCTACTGATCCGTCAGCGTATACAGCTTTGATTTGAGCGCCTTCCAAATCAACCCCTCGCGAGGCCGTGTCTTCGCGAATACCGCCGATGGTTTCGTGCGGGTTGTCGTCTACTCTAACAATATCGATTGAGGGCATTTATCGGCCTACTTTCTACCGTCTAAGCACGCTCTTTAAGCGCCCTTTGTGGAGGCGAAGTAGATCGAGGCCACTCCGTCATAAAAATTAGCAGTGCGCACTTACAAATCTATCTGATGACCATAAGACTATAAATGTTTCCTGATCTGTTGTTCGGGTTCGCTGTTTGTACAGTCCTCCGCGCCCATGTCACAGTTAGGGTTTAATCTGCAAGAGTGAAGCAGTCTCGTAGAGGGACATAATTACCCATCGATGCGCTTAGCTTACTCTCACTGCGCTGCTCTCTCTGAGTATCAGCCGACCGGTCACCAGCACTTTCGTCGGAGCTTGGGTGTGACCACCGTTGATGACGCCGTCGAGCAAGCTGACCGCCATTGCGCCGATCTGGCGTTTCGGGACGTGTATCGTGGACAGAGCCGGGGACAAAAGGCTGCTCATAGGCAGGTTGTCAAAGCCTACGACCGAAACGTCCTCTGGGATGCGATGCCCCAGTTCCTGCAAGGCACGCATCAGGCCGTGGGCCACAATGTCATTCACGCAGAAATAGGCGTGGGCGATACTGTCCTGCGCGGCAAGGTGACGCTTGGCCTCGGCATAGGCTCCGTCGCGCCGCGCTGACACATGCAGGATGTCCTGCTCCCCGACCGTGATGTCCAGCTGCTTACAGGCCCGCGAAAATGCCTGTTCACGCAGCCGGAAATTTGTCACGTCGGAACGGCTCCCAACGAAGCCGATCCGGTCGAGCCGGGACGCCTTGAGGTGCGACGCGACGCAGAAGACGGCTTGATCATTGTCCATGTCAACGAAATTCGCGGTCACGTGCCGGCAATAAGTGTCGATGAACACTACTGCCTGCTGACCTTGTGACAGTTTGAGGATGTCGTCCTCGGATAATTCGGTCCCTAAGATGATCTGACCCCGCCCGTCACCACCCGTGGCCAGCAGCGCCGCGATGTCCACGCCGTCATGGGCCACCACCTCAAGATTATAGCCCCGGCGCGTGGCCTCGTGGGACATGCCATCGATATAATCAGAGACGAAGTGGTTGTGGTCGCGGTTTACCGTGTCGCCATGCTTCGACACCTTGAGGAAGCGAATCGTCTGCGACGCATCGGCCTTAGTCTTGGACGGCCTGGGAGCATAGGACAGCGCCATCGCCGCAGCCAGCACCCGGTCGCGGGTGACCTGCGTGATGTCGCCCTTGCCGTTCAGAACCAGCGAGGCGGTCGTGGCCGACACGCCGGCCATGTCGGCCACCTGCCGCAGGGTTGCAGGCTTTCTGACTGGTTTGTCCATGTTTCGCACGCCCCCTCCTCTGGTCGAGACCACCTTCTATACAAGACCGCCCCAAGGCCAAGGCTGCTGTGACCCCCCGTTTCGACAAACCGCGAGGGTCCTGACAAATCCGTTGCGTGACTAACAACTTGCTGCTAGCGTTTTACTAAATCAAGCAAATGTTTTACTAAATCCTGGGGAGGAGAAATGGTGAAACGCGATGCGAACCTTGCGGTACTGTGCGTCCTGACCGTCGTCCTGCTGGCCCTCGGCGGGCTGGTGTCCGACGGCGCGTTCCTGTCCGCGTTCAACCTGCAGTCAATGGCGACACAGGTGCCCGAGATCGGCTTGCTGGCGATCGGCGTCATGCTGGCGATGTGCGCGGGCAACGGAGGCATCGACCTGTCGGGCATCGCGAACGCGAACATGTCCGGAGTCGCCGCGGGGATATTCGCCATTGCGACGGTCGATGCCGCCACTTCCCCCATGCTGTTCACCGTGGTCTTTGCCGTGGGATGTATGACGGCCGGCCTGATCGCGGGCATCCTGAACGGCATCATCATCTCCCGGTTCGCCATCACGCCAATCCTCGCGACCCTGGGCACGCAGATGCTGTTCACAGGCGTCGCGGTCGTGCTGTCCGACGGGCGGTCGTTGACCATCGGCTCTCCGGACCCGTTGTACGAGCTGGGCAACGGGGTCTTGTTCGGGATGCCGATCAGCTTTCTGATTTTCCTGGCGATCGGAGCGGTGCTGGCTGCGGTACTGCGCCTGACGCCGTACGGGATGCGCCTGATGCTGACTGGCGCGAACCCCAAGGCGGCGGTCTACAGCGGGTTCCGCGGGGTGCGGATCATCATCACCACATATGCAATATCGGGGCTGCTGGCGGGGATCGCCGGGATCATCATCGCGGCGCGCAACGTCAACGTCAAATGGGACTATGGCACGTCGTACCTGTTGGTCGCGATCCTGATCGCGGTGATGGCGGGGGTCCGTCCGCAGGGTGGCCACGGCCGCATCGTGAACGTGATCCTGGCAGCCGTCGTGCTGCAGCTTCTGTCCAGCCTGCTGAACTTCATCGGGCTGTCCAATTTTGTTCGAGATCTGGCCTGGGGCATCCTGCTTTTGTGTTTCCTGGCCGTGGCGCGGTTCGATCTGACCGACAGGATCGCCGCGTTCGCACCTTCCCGGCACCCCCCTCGCGCCGCGGAATGATGGGAGGATGAGGGCTTTCTTCGGAGGAGACAGACAATGACGACCAAACACCGCGCGCTGACAACCGGCCTGAAGGCCGTCCTTCTTACCACCGTGATGGGGGTGGCCGGCCAGGCGGCATGGGCGCAGGACGGCAAGGCCATAACGACCGTCGTGAAGATCAGCGGCATCCCGTGGTTCGACCGGATGGAGACCGGGGTCAAGATGTATGCCGAGCAGCACCCTGAGATGACGATTTCTCAGGTCGGGCCTGCCACTGCCGACTCTGCTCAGCAATTGCAGATTGTCCAGGACTTGGTGGCGCGAGGCACCGACGCCCTGGCCATCGTACCGATGGATCCGGGCGTGTTGGAGGGGCTGCTCAAGCGCGCCATCGACCGCGGTACCATCGTCGTGACGCACGAGGCCGACAACCAGGTCAACACGATGGCCAACATCGAGGCGTTTGACAACGCCGAGTACGGCACTGCGCTGAACGAGCGGCTGGCGGAATGCATGGGTCAAGAAGGCAAATGGACGACCTTTGTGGGTTCTCTGGGCAGCCGCACACACATGCAGTGGGTCGGCGCAGGCGAGGAGAATGCCGCCCAGTATCCCGGCATGGAACTGGTCGATCCTAACAACGAGTCCTTTGACGATGCCAACGGCACTTACGAGACCGCCAAGGAGATCCTGCGCAAGCATCCGGACATCAAGGGCTTTCAGACCTCGGCGGGGAACGACGTCCTTGGCGTCGGTCGCGCGATCGAGGAGGCCGGCCTGACCGGTCAGGTCTGTCTTGTGGGCACCGGACTGCCGAACCCGTCAGCGGCCTATCTGGACAGCGGCGCCATCACGGCTATCGGGTTCTGGGACCCGCAGGGGGCCGGAATGGCAATGAACGAGGTTGCCCGCATCCTGCTGGAGGGGGGTGAGCTGGAGGACGGCATGGATCTTGGCGTCGAGGGCTATGAGGCGGTGTCCGTCACGCAGGGCGCCGGGGAAGGAAAGCTGGTTGTCGGCAACGGCATGGTGATCGTCGACAAGGACACCTACGCCGAACGCCTATTCTGATCTCGAACCTTGACAAGGACCGCCCCGGCTGCAGCCAGCCTGCATCCGGGGCGCTCCGACCCCGCGACCTTGTCCCAAAGGAGCCTTTTCCGATGACCGAGCCCACCCGTTCCACCCCGCCCTTCCTGCAACTTCGCGGAATCCACAAGCGGTTCGGCGGTGTGCGCGCCCTGTCCGGGGTGGACCTGACCATCGAGGCCGGAAAGGCCTATCATCTGCTGGGCGAGAACGGCTGCGGCAAGAGCACGGTCATCAAGATCATGTCGGGCGCCCATGCCCCGACCGAAGGCAGCATCCTGCTGGACGGGGAACTGGTCCCCAAGTTGTCGCCGATGGCAGCGCTGCAGGCGGGGATCGAGACGGTCTATCAGGACCTGTCGCTGTTGCCGAACCTGACCGTGGCCGAGAACGTCGCCCTTGGCGAACAGCTTGTGGCCGGGCATGGGCGGCTGCTGCGGCTACTGGACCGGACGCGCGTTTATGCCACCGCCGCCGCCGCGCTTGGCAAGGTGGGCTTGGACCCGGTCGAGGCGCTATTGAACAGCGTCGTGGGCGATCTGCCCCTGGCGATCCGCCAGCGCGTCGCGATTGCGCGCGCCATCGCCGCCGAGGCGCGGCTGGTGATCATGGACGAACCCACCACGTCGCTGACCCGGCACGAGGTCGAGACGCTGATTGAGGTGGTCAACCGGCTGCTGGATGCGAATGTCGCCGTGCTGTTCGTGACTCACAAGCTGGAAGAGTGCTATCGGATCGGTGGCGACGCCATCGTCTTTCGCGACGGGCTGAGCGTCGCGCAAGGCCCGATAGAGAGCTTTTCTCGCGCCAGATTGGCCGAGCTGATGACCGGGCGCGAGATCGAGGCCACGCGGTTCCGCACCGGCGCCCCCCAGCCCGAGGTTCTGCTGACGGCAAAGGGGCTGGGCCACGGACAGGCGTTTCGCGACATCTCCTTCACCCTGCACCGCGGTGAGATCCTCGGGATAACCGGCCTGTCGGATTCTGGTCGGAACGAGCTGGCGATGGCATTGGCCGGTCACCTGTCGACCGACAGCGGCAGCCTGTTTCTGGACGGACAGCAGGTGCGCATCGGATCGCCCTCCGAGGCCATCGACCACCGCATCGGCTATGTCCCCGAGGATCGGCTGTCCGAAGGGTTGTTCATCGAGAAATCCATCTTTGAGAATGCCGTGCCGCTGATCCTGGGCCGGATCGCGGGTCACCTTGGCCTGATCGACCGCCGCAAGGGCCGCGACGCCGCCCGGGGGATAGCTGCCGGGATGAACCTGAACACCGCCGACATCGACCTGCCGGTCGGCGCGCTGTCGGGCGGCAACCAGCAGCGCGTTCTGATCGGGCGCTGGCTTAGCATCGATCCGCGGCTGCTGATCCTACACGGGCCGACCGTGGGCGTCGACGTGGGGTCCAAGGAGACGATCTTTCGCGCGATCCAGGAGATGGCCGATCGCGGCATCGGCCTGCTGGTCGTGTCGGACGACCTGCCGGAACTGCTGCAGAACTGCGACCGCATTCTGGTGATGAATTCGGGCCGCATCATCGAGGATCTTCGCGCCACCGAGGTGGACGAGGACCGCATCTATCAATCCATGCTTGCCAGCCAGGCAGAGCTTGCAGAATGACCGTAGTGCCGCACATGACCGACAGTCCATCTACCGACCCCGAACCCGCGCCGACCGCCGGCGTCTTCGCGTTCCTGCGCGCCCATCCAGAAGCGGTCAGCCTGATCCTGCTGGTCGCGATCTGCGCGTCGGTCGCCCTTATCAACCCGGCCTTCCTGCAGCCGTCATCGCTGATCGACATGGGGCGGGCCAGTGTCGTGACAGGGCTGTTCGCCTTGGGCGTGTTCACCGTGCTGGCCTCGGGCGGCATCGACGTGTCGTTTCCCGCTGTGGGGGCGGTGGCCATGTACGGGATCAGCACGCTGGTGCTGAACGTGTTCCCGGGCATGCCGATGGCGCTGATCGTCGTGCTGTGCGTCGCGACGGGCATCGTGCTGGGCATCGTGAACGGCCTTTTAGTCCATGAGCTGCGCGCGCCCGCGCTGATCGTCACCATCGGCACGCTGTACGTTTTTCGCGGGATCCTGCTGGTGTTCGTGGGAACGGTCTGGCTGATGGAGATGCCGTCGCAGATGGTCGCCTTTGGGCAATGGTCGCTGGTGGACATCACCACGCGCGGCGGCGCTACCGTCAGCCTGCCAGTCTATTTCCTAAGCTTTCCGCTGGCCGCCGTCCTGACTTGGTTCGTCTTCAACCGCACCTTGATGGGCCGCGCCATCTTTGCCGTGGGCGGCAAGGCCGATGTCGCCGCCAGGCTGGGTTACAACATCCGCGCGGTCCAAGTCTTCGCCTTTGCATTCGCGGGCGGGCTGGCGGGCATGGCCGGGGTCATCCAGGCCTCAGCCAATCGAATGGCCAATCCGTTCGATTTTGCCGGAACGGAGATCATCGTCATCGCGGCCGTGATCCTGGGCGGGGCGCGCATCACCGGCGGCACTGGATCGGTCTTGGGCACGGTGATCGGTGTCCTTCTGGTGACGGTCGTGAACAACGTCCTAGTCCTGGTCGGCATTCCCAGCACCTGGCAGCGCGTCGTCGTCGGCGCCTTCATCCTCATGGCCGCCGCGTTCTTCGTCCTGCGCGACCGCAAGGCCACCACCTGATACCCGGAGTAGAGCAATGAAGAAATTCCTCAACAATCCCGAAGACTTCGTCGATGAGATGCTGGAGGGCATCTATCTTGCCCATCCCGAGGTGACGCATGTAGGCAACGACCTGCGCTGTTTTGTGCGCACCAATCCGGTGCCCGGCAAGGTCGGGCTGGTGACTGGCGGCGGATCGGGCCACCTGCCGCTGTTTTTGGGATACGTGGGCGAAAACATGCTGGACGGCGCGGGCGTGGGCGGCGTGTTTCAATCGCCGTCATCCGAGCAGGTGCTGGAGGTGACCCGTCATGTCGACCAGGGCGCGGGGGTGCTGTACCTTTACGGTAACTACAGCGGCGATCTGATGAACTTCGACATGGCTGGGGAGTTGGCCGATCTGGAGGGCATCAGGACCATGACCGTGCTGGGCCGCGACGATGTCGCGTCTTCGGTCGTGGGCGAGGAACA
>TARA_R110001606_G_scaffold291924_1_pt1 | contig 10707 bp, 15 predicted proteins | sample TARA_R110001606 | Tara Oceans TARA_R110001606 (sample SAMEA4398315) | marine metagenome | biome: Polar Biome; feature: [SRF] surface water layer (ENVO:00010504); material: water (ENVO:00002006), including particulate matter (ENVO:01000060) such as... | depth 5 m
GTTTCTTCTGGAACATCGTCAAAAATCTTAGCGCCCAGAGTGTTTGTTAGGTTTGAGTCTGTAGACAGCTTGGCAAAAACTGCTGTCTGTAAAGCAAATTGATTAATGCTCATTTCTTGCTCCCTTTCAATCCTATTAAACCTTCTCGTATAAAGATTCTTTTGATTTTGCTTGTACTTTTTCTTAGGGCTGGAGCCATAAACGGACGCTTGAGCATTGTTGAGGTGCCATATTCAAGATGTTTTGAGTAAGGGGCTGAGGATACAACCTCTCCAACAGCAACCGTCCCACTAACCTCAACAGAGGAGCTAATTTGAGATATTAAAAATCCAGTGTCTGTTGCTGGAGCTTGATTCGGCCCAGACTGTAAATGCATTCGGTTTGGATTGTATTTCTGCACAACCCCTCCAGATTTACTTCCCGACGCTATTGAGAATATAGCCTCGCTCCTGACTTCATTAGCCGCTAAGAAAACCGCCCTTCTTGCGTGTTCAATAGGGGCATCCCTTAACCTCTCAGTCAATTTAGCCATGAATTTCTTTTCTTTAACTAGGGTTATAATCATACAGCCACCCCTTCGGTAGCTTTAACGACTAAATACTTGTCTCTTTCATCAAGGTTAATTACTGAGGTTATGTTGAAGAATTTGCTGTTGTAGCTAATGCGGTGCTTGTTTGTTACACCAGCCACATATCGCATTGTAAAGACGTATAAGCCCTTTTCGTCTATTACCCCTTGCGTGTATTTGTCTGAGGCTGATTGTTGTTCTACGTGGGCGTAAAGCGTCTTAAATGTTGACCAAGCAACAGAACGGCCTCCACCAGCATCGGTTGTACTTCCCATACTTTGAATGACAATACTTTTCCTCAGAGCGCCCACTGAGGCTCCAGAGCCAGCCATTATCCAGTTGCCATCAAGACTGAGCTACCCATGCCCCCATGAACTACGTAAGGGCTGTACAGCTTTTGTATCATAGGTGGCATAGACAGAGTTTCTTGGTAGTCCTTCATGTCTCCTCGTTGGTCAAACATATAAGCAATATGCATTAGCATACCCAACTTCAAAGGCTCAGGAACGGTTGACGCGCTTGTATAACCTGCTACATAGATAACTTCTATAGAATTTGCAACTCTAAGTGCTGTCGGGAAGGTCTCCCCAGTTCTTAGCGTAATTCTTGATGGCTCTCTTGCGGTGTCAACGTAATAACGGCTTGATGCCATTGTTGTTGCCACATCATCATCGTTATATGTTTTTAAGCTGGAAACAGTTTGTACTGGCCCCCTTGGGAGGGTCACGTAGTTTTTGTAGTAGTTTAGGTATGGCCCTGTTCTCATTCCCTCCCACAACGGATTGCTCATATCTTCCGTAGCATCCAAAAAAAGATTGAGAGTTTGAGACATCAAGCTCCTGTGCGTAAAGTCCTCGCAGAATTTACGCGCAGTTTTACCCATCATTAAGATGAGCGCTTGATCGGCTGAATCATCAGACTTTAGATAATTCCTTATTTCAGCCTCAGATAATGGCTCTGCTGTAGGTTGAGTTTGTACTGTTAGCCCAGCCATGTATCACCTCTTTAGTGAGCGGTTTTCTCTTCCTCTTCAAGTTTGGTAATTACGGCCAGTTCATCACTAGGCAATAACTCTGGGAGCTTTGCTTTGTGCATTTCAATAGCGGCATTAATATCACCAGCCTCAAGATTCATTTGAGCAATTTTGTTTTGTAGCTGTTGGACATGGTTAATAATCATACCTGCCTCAGCACTAATTGATTCTACAGGCCATTCTTTCTGAACGCCCTCTTCGGAGTTTAAGTAAGTAAAAAATTGTGGCTGTGCTTCTTCTTTCATAACTGCTTCTTTTGACTTGCTCATAGTTAGCCTCTGCTTTATTTATCCCCTATTGGGGTGTTGGTTAAATGCATATAGTATCAAGTGAACTTTGCAACGGCAAGACATGCCAACATAAATGGATAAACGCCCCACATCATGTTTTCTAGGCGGTCAAACCTAGCCGCACCATCCTCAAGCCTTTTTTCAATATTTTGATAGCGAATTGAACACTCTTTTTCATGTGCTTCAATCTTGCTTATTGCTGATTCTTTCAAAGGGTATATACCTCTACTCTCTCAGATTTGCCTTTGGCCTCAATGGATGGCAATGATTGTAACTCACAATTAGCTTTTTGTGCAGTCTTAGCCCCTATTAAAATATCAACACCTGCCAGCTTGGTGCCTGACTCTAGCCTAGCCGCCACATTAACAGCGTCACCTATAGCTGTATAGTCAAACCGCTGGTCTGAACCCATGTTTCCAATGATGGCATCTCCGCTATTTATGCCAATTCCAATCTGTACAGGCGGCAAGCCCTTAGCCTCAAACTCAACATTTAGGTCAATCATATTCTCTTGTATTTTTTTGGCGCACTCAATAGCCCAATCTTCATGGTTCTCTAGGTCTAAAGGCGCTCCAAATATAGCCATCATTGCATCACCAATGTACTTGTCTACCATTCCGTGACACTCTGCGACTGCTGATTGCTGGGCTGTTAGGGCTTTATTCATAATATAAGCCACTTCTTCGGGCGTTACACTCTCTGATAGGGCTGTGAACCCACGGACATCAGTAAATAGGAACGTACAGTAACGCTTTTCACCCCCTAACTTGAGTAATTCGGGGTTTTCTTGGAGTTTCTTAACCTGCCTTGGGTCTAAATAATGCTCAAACTGTTTCTTAATCTGTTCTTTTAGCTTGTATTGCTCTCTGTAGTTTACATAAAAGGTTGCGGACGCAATTATAAATTCAGACAGCATTGCAAACGTAACATCAACAAGCATTCCAGCACTTACTAAGTAATGTCCAATCGCTAAAGTTCCACCCATTAGCGCAAAGGAAAACAAAACCCCAAGATAAACCCCTAAATAGTTTATTGCTGTAAACACCAGTAGCATCCCAACAAGCAAAATAACCGCCTCATAGAACATGGCCTCTTGCGGAATCATCGGCATACGCTTATTTGATGCGTGAACAATAGTCTCCGCTAAAGATGCCTGTATCTGGTGGGGGTATAACAGCCCTTTGGGGGTGGATACTTGGGGAAGTATTCCCTTAGCTGTGGTTCCAACAATAACCATCTTACCTTCTACGTCCATTTCAGATAGGGACGTTCCATGTGTAGCAACCCAATTTACCCAAACCCTGCCAGCAGAGTCAGTCGGGATAGGGTTTAGCTGTTTTACTCTAATCTCCTGTATGCCGTTTTGATTTGTTTTTATGACGTAGGTGTTTGTGCCAGTAACAGCCTTGAGCATTTGCGTCCCGAAACTTGCCATCCAACCATCTGGACTACGCATAAGTAAGGGCATTCTCCTTACCATGTTATCTACATCAACAGGCGCGGACACTATTCCCTGCAATGAAACCTCTCTCAAAGGCTTTATGTTTTGAGTCACCCCCTTAGCTAGGAAACCTCCAACATCCTCACCTAGAATTACAGTCCCCTCTGTTTTTGGAACCTCTCTATAGCCATCAGTTTCAAACATGGCAATCACACTTGGCACGTAAGATAGTGCCTCAGAGAATGCCTCATCACCCCCAAACCTGTCAGGCTCACTAAATACCGCCACCCATGAAACGGATATAGCGCCAGCGTTTAATAGATCAATATGAATTTGAGCAAGCCGTTCTCTAGGGAAAGGCCATCCACCCTCTCGCCTTATATCTTCTTCTGTTAAGTTTAAAAGGACAAAGTTGCCTGTAGGCTCCTCTGTTTTAACCGCGTAATCAAACGCCCTTAGCTTTACCACCTCAAGAATTGATGGCTTATAAATATGCAAGCAAAGCAAGCCTAGAGCAACAAAACCAACAACTAGCTTTTTCATACGTATACATCCACAAAGTTACCTTTCTTTGCTTCTAGGAACCTATATTTTTTCCAAACAAATTTGAAATAAGCCATCACCCCTCCTGTGTTATCTTAATAACAGAGTCGCCACCATTTATTTTTATGACGTTAGAAACACCATCCTGAATTAAAATTACTGTGTAGCCATTGGATATATTAAGGTCTAGCCTCGCTGACTCGCTTACACTCCTGCGTAGGCTTATCGTCTGCCCTGTAATTAGCGTGGTAATTTGAGTTTTAACATCTAGCCCTAATGTTGTACCAGTAACCGTTACCCCTGAAACCATAGACAGCTTATCTTCATCATCCTCTACGCCAAGCGCGTCCAGAATATCAAGCAAGTCCTCCAAGTAATTAACATCCAAATAGTTTATATCTAGCTCAGTAAATTCAAGGCTGTCATCAGCCAAAAAATCTTCTTCTAAATAGTCAAAATCAAGATCGTTAAAATCTAAGATGTTTGCCTTGGCTACAATTCTCTCCCCATCAAGCGCTTTCTCTTCTTTAGGGGGTGAAACAATTAATAGGTTATCAATGAACTCAAGGGTTAAATCTAATATGGCTGGCTTAGAAGGGTTAGACTCAAAGACGGAAACGGTTGTTGCTTCATAAGGTTTGTTTAGTAGGACGCTACCTGTAGCAGTAATAACCTCAATCTCACCACTTGAAACACCATACTTGTCAGGCAATAAAATAATTAGACTGCGGCCTAGCTCATCAACCGTTGCGGTAAAGTCAGTTCCCCTTATGGCAATATCAGCCGTTGGAGTTTTAAGTGATATGTTTTTGCGGTCTATTTTTCCTAGCTTGCCACTGATAAACCTAGCAGTGCCTAAGCCAAAGGTAAGAGCCATTTGAGATTTTGAGGGGTCTGGATCGTATATGTATTTGTCTATCGTTAGCTGGGAATGCTCAGTTAGCTTTACAGTTGAGTCATCAAGAAACTTTATAGCCATACGGCCGTTAGTGGTAATAGCCTCATCGTTAGTTTGTATAGAAAAATCTAAATCCGCATCATAATTTAATGATGAGCTAGATGAGCCTAGCCTTTTGATTTGAGCGTACCCAGTTACCTCAGATACGCCACCAATATCAACAGCCGACGCTTGAACCCTGATCGTTTTGAATGATGCAAAGAGTACCATTAGAACCAACAGATATAATTTTAAGCCAGTCATTATCTTGCGTACTCAGTTGTTGAATATTAAATGTCCGACTGCCACCTGTTTGGTCTAGGTAAAAATACCCCCCTGCGGAAGCCGTAACCCCTGCCCCAGTGTAAGTTAAGGTGTTATCTGAGCCATCTATATCAACGTAGTTGGTTGCCCCATCAATATTTATATTAGACGTTATGGTGTTGTTACTGCCCTGTATAACCCAATCTAAGTCTAAGGTTGCCGCAAGAGCCGATGTGCCTTGGTTTAATACAAAAGTATTACCTGAGCCAGTAACGTCTACTTGCTGGTCAGTGCTATCCGCACCGTAAGTATTTGAGGGGTCTACCTGAATAGTAAAGGTGTTTGTGGAGCCAGTGAAATTGTAATCGCCTGTAAATGAATTGGCATAGATATCACCAAAGAACTTGTTTGTGTTACCTATCATGTTTATATCAAGCGTTAGAGAGTTTCCATCAAGGTCTAGTGGCGTTAAATTTCCAGCAGATGAACTCAAGCCGCCAATCAGGTTGGATATACCTAGTTGCTCTATATCAATGTTTGCTGTGGCACCAGATTGGTCTACGTAAATTTCATTATCTGCACTGAACGCGGATGCGCTTGCGAATAACATAAGAAAATTTATTATAAGGTAGTTATTTTTCTGTTTCATAAGTCCAAAACCTCTTATCGTAACCGATATTGATTAGTTCTAAGACAGCCCCCTCTATAGATTTCATAAGGGCTATCGTAGTGGACTCGTTGCGCGAATTGCCTAATTCTATTTCAACAAGCTCTGTTCCCATCTCTACGAACCTGAAAACATCGTCAGATTGTCCGTAACTAAAGACGGTTTTTTGGCTCATTACTTCTATAAGTATCTCGCCAGTTGCAACCGATACCATTCTCAATGATACCGTTATGTTGTCCTCTCTGAATTGGGCGCTCTTTCCAATACCTAGATACCTTGCACCAACTCCACCTGTAGACAGATTCGTATCATACGCTATTACCGCACCTTCTAGCAAAACACCAGCAAACAGTAGGGGTGGGACGCTTTTGCTCTCGCCACCAGTAGCAAGTTGCTCTCTTGCCGATCTAATAAGCTGTCTTTCTTTGGTTAGGTTATCAAGACCTACGCGCTCAACAACTCTAAAGAAATTACCATTGGAGGCGTGTTTTAACGCTCGTATGAGAAGGGTGCTAGGTTGCTGTGTAAGGGCGGTTGAGAATAGCGCAAACTGGCTATTACTTTTTCTCTGCCCTGTCTGATCTGTAAATGCTGTGGGGTATACGGCCACCACTGGCTGAACCGCTGGGGCTACAGCATTGACCAACGCGCTTGATTGAAGTTCGCTTATGCTAACAACATCTTGCGCCTTGAACCTTTGGTTTGCAGTATCCTCAAATTGATCAATAAATGAACAGCTAGAAAGAGAAAGAACCGATAGGCAAAGTAATTTCCGTAGTGTTTCCATCTGCATCCGTTATGATTAGGGTTATAAAGTCACCATCAACAAAATACTCTATGATGTTTCCTTCAAGCTCAAGGATACCTGAATCGCTCATAGTTTCGCCAAATAGGTTGTTTACTAACTGCCGACTAAGCTCTGCGTATATGCGTGACTCTAGGTTTCTAATAAACCGCGCTAAAGTAGTATTCTCAGCATCTCGCTCAAGTTCCTCTTGATATGCCTTTATTTCAGCTTTGATATCTGCCTTGCGGTTAAATTCTTGGTTTTCAATTGTGAGGTAATGGCTTGACGTATTTATGCCATTAAAGCTAGGGGACTTGAATTTGTGGGTTATCTGATCAGCCGTTACGGACATTGCAATCCATAGTAGGCAAAGCACAAACACCTTAATCTTTTCTTTGGTCATCTCTATCTGCCTTAGCAAGCCTATCGGTGTGCATAAGTTGCGGAACGCCTAAGATTGTTTTGAGCAAAGTGTCTTGACGTATTATTTCGTTATCTACCGACCTAACCCTGTCAATTAAAGATATTAATATTCCATGCTGAGAATCTAACTTACCTCCCAGCCTTTCTTCAAGATGGTTAATTTGCTCAACCAGCTTGTCATCTAGTGTATCAACCTTAGTTTCCAGCCCATCAATAATTCTATTTATTAGCTTCCAGATAAACATTCCAAGGCCAAGAGCGGCCGCTATCGGAAAGCCAACCTCATTGATTAGCTTGACTACATCTTCTAACACTATTGTTTGGCTTTATTACCTAGAAAAGCGAATTGCTCCATCACTTTATAGGCTTTTGCCACCCAAATATCATCCTTCGGGGTTTCTGTGTAATTGCAGACAACGGAAGCAACCGTCACCAAGGATGTTGCCAGAACATATAAATCAATTAGATATGCCATGTTATTTAGCCTTTGGTGCGCGTTTCTTTTTAGGCACGACTTTCTTTACATATGCCTCGTTCACTTCTGGGGTTGATAGGTCATCAGGTACGAAATGGCCTTTCTTATCTCTAGCCCTTTCCATATCAGAGGTATCCTGAACTTTAACTTCCATAGCCCATCCATTGTTTTGAAAAGCTACCATTAAATCTTCTTTCCAGCTTTCATCAGCAGTTACAACAGTTCCAGCCTCATAGAGACCTAGCGAACCATCTTCCGATGCCTTTCCAGCCTTGGGTACTACGATCTTGTATTGCTTGCTCATAATAATCACCTTTAAAGATTGAGGGGGTGGTTCGGGGAGTACGCACCCCCTCTCTCTCGTTACATTTTACGCAAGGCTATAAGTGCTTGCGCCACCAGCATGATGCGGATGACCTTTAACTACGTTAATAGACAAAGGAGTACCAGTTGAGTGGTTCCCTGTTCTTATAACGCTAACGCGGATGTACTGCTTACCACCGATATAACCAATACCGTTAGCTTGCGGAGTCTCAGCGTTGTCATCAAGAGTTAAAAATATTCCGCTCGTAATAGATGAGTCGGTTACTTCGCTCTGTACGCAATCAGTGAAAGTTGTATTGTCATCACTGTGCTGAAGTTTAAAGTCATACTTCAAGTTAGCCGCCAAAGTATCACCTTCAACACCAGAAGCAACAACAACCATCGCTCCCTCAAAACCTTGAAGGTCAACACCAGTGCTATTAGTAGTTGTGCCGCTACCGCTGGCTACTACTGGAGCAAGGCTCTGAACGACTTTTAAGTTATTTCCTAAATCTCTCATGATCTATCTCCTTATGCAGATGTCTTCTGCTTAACAATAGCTTCTGGAAGGATAACCTGACCACCCACGCGTCGACGAGCAATATAACGAATATTACCTGTGTTAGCTTGGGTGAACGGGTCGCGTAGTACTGACATAGCAACACGATCAACGATCATGTAGCCGCGTCGGAAGTCACCGAATGCTACAGAGAAGCTACCTGCGCCTACATCAGGCATATCAGTCGCTTCAACATAAGGGTGTCCCAAGATAGTAGCTGACATGTTTCCAGCAAGTGACATACCTGCTTGGAATACATACTGACCAGCAGTATCTTTTAGCTTGCGTATATCAGCTAGAGTATTGCGATTAAAGACGAAAGTACCGTTACGGCTATAGTCACCCTTGATAGAGTGGACTAGAGAAATAAGGCCATCGCCAGTAAGGGCGGCTCCAGCACCAGAATTAACTTCTGCAATATCAACATTAGTCAAAATTCCTTCAGGCTTGCCTACAGCGTTACCAGATACAAAAGCTGTACCTTCTGCTTTAGCAAACTGCTCAGTGAACTCAGACTGCATCTCTGCTTCTAGGTTAAATACTGAATCTTCTAGATCCTGCTCAGAAATATCAACCAGTGCATACATCTCATGCGCTGGAATCTCTTCTAGGCCAACCTGCCATCCATTAGTCTCTGAACGAGTGCCTGACTCAGATACCCACTGCGCGGCAAAAGTGCCAGTACGCTTAGGAATTTGAATAGAACGCTGTCCAGTGTTACGAACTCTTGAGATAGAACGAATTGGAGAGATTTCAGTAATAGTCTTAATTAACTCACGGATGTACTCTGGGGGAGCTAAGTAGCCGCCAGTAGTATCATTAGAAACTGTAAGAGCTTTCTTCTCGTCAGGGGAGATGCCTTCCATTCCCTTGCGGCAATAGTTGTCAAAAGCCTTAGAGCCTTCATCAATTTGTTTTGCAGTAAAGCCAGAGTTAGGACGACGCATAACTGTTTCCATGCGATCCATTTGATCTTTAATGCTCTCTTGGGTTTTTTGGCTTGCAACAATACGCTGGTTCACATCTTCATACTGGTCTAGCTTTGCTTCAATTCCAGCAATCTTTGCGTCAAGAGTAGTGTCACTAATGCCTTTTTCGACGTTCTCTAACTTCTGGTCGTAGCTTTTTTTAAACTCTTCAAAAGCTGTTCCCATGTTAGATACTAAATCTTTAACATCTTCACTCATTGGATTTCTCCTACTAGGGTTTTGAGTTTTTGGGTTAGGGTTTTTATGGCATCTACATCAGGTTGCATTTGCTCCTCAGCATCGCGCTGGGAAAATGCATCTTGTACAGCTTTTGCGGCCATCTTTGCTTCTGAACGAGATAAGTTGAAAGCATCACGCAGTCCGCTTTCCCATTCCCTGATAGAAAGCTCTTGCCCTTTCACCGTCTGAACCGTGGCCTTCGGGTTCATCGGGAAAGTAACAACAGATATCTCCATCAATTCTACTTCGCTGATCTTTCTGACTTTCTTCTTTGGATCATACGACTGCCCTTTAGGGCTTGTTCTGAAACCAATAGATAGGCCATCAAGTGCGCCCATCTTCATTAGCTCATAAGTTTCACGACCAGCTTGGGTTTTCATAGCCAACCTACCGCGAACCTTTAATCCTTTTTCATCTTCTTCAATAGACTCATACACACCTATAGGCATATCAGTTTTATGCTGATACAAGAGCTTCACGCCTTTAGCGCCAGTTCTTTTTATGCTCTTGGTGAACGCGCCATTAACAATGACATCATTGCCTAGGTCGGTATTGTTGAATATAGAGCCGTACCCTTCAAAGACACCATCATCTTCTTCATCTTCATTTAGGGCGCTTATTTGGGCTTTGATCTCTAGGAACCGATCCATTGACTTCTCATCTTCATCATCAGGCTTGTATGAACTTAACTCATTGCCTGTCGCTTCTCTATAAGCGTCATGAGTCTTGCATGGCATATATACAGCTTTCCCATCTTCATCATGGGAGTGTGTGCCATCACATCCTATTTTCTTAGCTCTGGACTCAGCCTCTTCTTCGGTAGAGAACACATCCTCTCTCACCTCTTCTTTGACTGCGCTTTCTTTAATGTGCGTGTTAAGTGCATCAATGCAAGCCATTAGATCATCAGATTCAAGCTGTTCTCTTATCTTATCCATACACCTTTCCATTAGATTGTTGTTTTGCAATCGGTTGATCGCTTGAGAATCTAGGCATCTGCATCTGAGACACTTTACATCCAGACATATGGTATCACAACTCTTTTTTAAGGACACCCCCACCAGCACAAAAAGGGTTTAGCCCATAGTGGGCTTGCGTTTGCGGCTAGTGTATGCTATAATAAACATACCAAGCAGGAAAAGAGCTTGGGTTTTTTAACAATTTAACTAATAAAAGGTATTCAATATGAATGATGTAACAGTATCACAA
>TARA_R110001606_G_scaffold7842_1_pt1 | contig 10703 bp, 15 predicted proteins | sample TARA_R110001606 | Tara Oceans TARA_R110001606 (sample SAMEA4398315) | marine metagenome | biome: Polar Biome; feature: [SRF] surface water layer (ENVO:00010504); material: water (ENVO:00002006), including particulate matter (ENVO:01000060) such as... | depth 5 m
GCTAGTTATTGGTGCAGGATTTTTCGTTAATTATATGGAGGGTATAGGAGATAGACAAAAGCAAGATAGAAATAATGATGGTGTTGAGGATGATGATTGGTGGAATGATCAAGAAGTATGAGACGAATTAAGGAGGTAAAGTGGAAGCGTAAGTGTGTTATGTGTGAGGAAGTAAATTCAGCGTGGATTGAGATTACGGTGAAGCGGGAGAGTAAAGACAAACACATTATATGTGAGCCCTGCTTAACTAAAATACTTTCATTAGAACATTGGGGAATAAAGGTACATCGCATAGCTAAAAAGTGGGCATTTCCTGAGTGGATGCTTGATAGAATTAAAAGTAAATAAGCGTATTAAACCCTAAATAATTGATAGCGAGTAGCATGATGTCTGAGTGGAGGTAATAGTAAACAGACAATAGAAAACGCTGGATAATGTAAAGCGTTGTGTGGGCTCCATTTACAATTCGTTAAGTGTAACCAACTCCAATCAAATATGACAAGTAAGTGGCAAGTAGCGATTGCATGTGACAATAGATGTAGTGGGAATGTGACATAAAATTGAAGTGGTGCTAACCCATTTAATGCGCGCAGCCAACCCTTACCATAGTTACCAAATATATACTTGTGAACCATAATTGTTCATAAATTTTCATAAATAATCACAAAGGTATATGTGGAATTGCGTGGATATGTGGGGAATTGTTCGTATATTGGGGCAAATGATGGCATTGCAGCCACGTGGGTGGGGACTATGGCGGTGAGCAAGCCGTACCCCATTACAACATAAACCGTACCACCTTATATATTATTAGTTAATTGCGTAGCACCTTATACCTAGGTTGGGGGTACCTTATTATATATTATCTTCACCGTATGCGTAACTGGATTACATACAATGCTTACCGTCATATCTACTACATACCTACAATTGGCGGGCGTACCGCCGCCGTACTACATAATAATACCCACCGTGCGCGGATGTCCATATAGCGTGTATACGCGGTAGAAAGGATGTGGACCACTTAATAGATCGTAAACGACTCTAACCCATCGATTGTATATACTTATATCTCCAATTGACCACCATGTTAATTGGGTGATGATTTATAAATTCTGTCGCCCGATGAGTATATACTTATATAGGGTACCGTTGGTTTATAATCTTCACCACATCAATCTTCACCGCGGCTGGAATAGAAATTATCTTTACATCACCTCTATGGAAACTTTTGTAGACCAATTCCGTCATCATTAAGTCATACATGCGTAACACCTACGTACAATTACTTTACCATTTAATATTCCAGCTCAAACTATATATAACCATGAATATAGAAGCAAATAAAATTGATTTAACACCAGCCATATATGTAATCATTATGGTGGTGGTTTTTTCACTAGCGTTAAATTTTTAAATCCCATTTCCCATATGGGTAAGGGTTTGGGGAATTTCACATCCTCAAATCACTTTTTTTATCAAATTTTTATTATGGCATGAATATATACGTATCTAGGTTGGGTGTAGTGTAGAGAGGAAGGACTTGCTATATTTATGATAGAATTATAAACCTTATCAATTTTTAAATGGCTATAGACAAATTATTAAATGTTTCTTTTCAAGAACTTTTCGATCCCGCTACTGTTACTGATAGAGTAAGAGTTGCATTTTCTGGGAGTTGGGATATAGCTAATTTATCGACTACTTTAGAAAGTTCAACTTTACAATATGTAAAACCTTCAGAAAGTACAATTCAATTAAATACTGAAAGTGCTTCAGCTGACATGAATTCCGCTACTCTGGCAGCAAATGCTGGGTTGATAAGTAGAAGAGGATCTGTAATTGGTACTTTAAATACTAATGTTAATTTTAATACTTTTAGTTTTCCCTCTTCTTCTGCTTTTGGAGTTTATGATGGAGTTGGTGGTTTGGAAATAGCATTTTTTTCTGGATCTGTACAATATAATGATGCTGTAACAGGCTCAGCAGAAATTACATCTCCGGGTGTGAATAATTTTAATTTACTTGGTATTACTCCAGGACAACCTGATACTATATTTGAATGGACTGCTTCTAATGGTACTGATGTTAACCAAATACAAATTTCTTATCTTTTTCCAGTTACTGCTTCAATATTACCTACAACATCATCAATACCTTTTAATCAATTAAACGGAGCAGGAATATTAAACCCTGATAATTTTGATGCTAATATAACTTATAACATAACCATGGGAGCTCCTACTTGTAGTGGTTCTGCATATTTTACAATGGAAGCTATTCGAGGTGGAGATGGATCTTTTGATTTTGCTAGTGCTCAACCTGCTAAGGCAAAATTTCGTAATTTTGTTAAAATTAATCCAGATACTTTAATTGAATCTAAATCCCCAGGAGGATTTGGAAACCATGTATGGTCTGTAGTTATTCCTCCAGGAGGGGGAACATTTGATTATATTCCTAATAATATCACCATGTTTGCTGATACAGTACGTCTTAGAGGTACTGGTGGTGTAACATTTACTTATAGTGAAGCAGATTATGTATTTTCTTCAAAAGCACAATTAGTAACAGCTGTTAATTTATGGGTTTCAGATAATGCAGCCGCTCTTTCTTTTTATGGAGAAATAAATACTTGGAATGTTTCAGCTATTACAGATATGGATGAATTATTTAAAGATAAAACTACTTTTAATAGTAACATATCTGCTTGGGATGTAAGTAATGTTACCACTATGCGTTTTATGTTTGATAATGCACAAAATTTTAATCAAAATATTGATACTTGGAAAGTTGGTAAGGTTGAAAATATGTTTCAAATGTTTATTAATGCAGATTCATTTAATTCACCTATTAATAGTTGGGATGTTAGTAATGTAGTTAATATGAGAGATATGTTTTATAATGCTGGTTCATTTCAACAACCATTAAATTTATGGGAAGTAGATAGTTTATCAGATGCGCGATTATTTATGGGAACAACTGGTGGTGGAGGTGCTATAACTTATACTTTATTAGATACTTTACTTAATGGTTGGGTAGTAAATCTTGCAGCATTACAAAGTAATGTAATAATTAGTTTTGGTGATTCAACATTTACCTCAGCAGGATTAACTGCTAGAAATATATTAGTTAATACTAAAGGTTGGACAATTACGGATGGTGGGCAAGTTTAAAAAGTAATTAAAAGTAATGCGCAGGAGGCTTGGCTACCGCAAAGAGGGTTCGTATATTTACGGTATAAATGAGTGCAAAACGCACACATACTAATAAAAATAAAGGTTATGAATAAATTAGAAAATCTTCACACATTATCAATTCAAGAATTAAATGAGATTAAATTACAAATCCAACAAATGATTGATTTAAAACAACCAGGATTTAGAGTAGGTATGAAAGTTGGTGTTAACCATAAAAAAGTTATGGGTATGGTTGGTGAAATTCTTAAAGTTAACAATAAAAAAGTTAAAGTTAATTTTGATGGTCAAACATTCAGTGTTCCTAAATCAATGATAATTATAAAATAATATGTATAAATTAGAAATATTATTAAAAGATTTAAGTATTACTACTATAAAAGCTGATACTTATGATGAATTTCAAAGGAAATTAGATGAATTCTATCTTCACAATGAAAATAATCTATTATAAATTAAAAAATAAAAGTTATGACAAAAAATGAATTAATAAATACAATTACAAGTCTTAAAGTAGATTTAAAATATCTTAAAAAAGATTTACAGTTTAGATTAGATGGGAATGACATAGAAGGTACAAATAAAAAGTATGAAAACAATTATCCTTCTTTAGCAGGTACATTTGAAGCATATGCTAGAATGGATAATGATACATTTAAAAGATCTATTAAATCTATTGAAAGTATGGAAAAGGAATTGGAAAACAATTAAAAGTAATGCATAGGAAGCTTGGATACCTAAGATAGCTTTCGTATATTTACGGTATAAATAGATGCAAAACGCACAAAAACTAATTAAAAAAAAATAAAAGTTATGATCAATATAGAAGATTTACAATCAGCAAAATTTATGAGTAAGGATGCAATTAGTAATGCAGCTCCTTCAGTATTTACAATGAATCCTTCAGATGAAGTATCAAGTAAATATACACACATTCCAACAGAAGAAGTTATTAATGATATGGGGGAATTAGGTTGGGGTGTTGTTGAAGCAAAAGAAGTTAAAGCTAGAACTAAATCAACAAAAGGATTTCAAAAACACTTATTAGTATTTAGAAATAATGATATTGTTATTAATGGAGAAGATGGTGATACAGTTTTCCCACAAATATTATTAACAAATTCTCATGATGGTAAAAATGCTTTTACATTTACAGCAGGATTATTTAGAATGATTTGTGAAAATGGATTAGTTATTGCAGATACAGAGTTTGAAGATGTAAAAATGCGTCATATGGGTTATACGTTTAAAGATTTACAATCAATGATTAAAGAAATGGTTGAGAAATTACCATTAACCGTTGGATCTATGAATAAGATGAAGGAAACAGAATTGGAAGAAAGTCAAGTATTAGAATTAGCTAAAAATTTACTTGATGTAAGAGTTGAAGGAACAGATAATACATTTAATAATGTTGCAATTACTAATGTATTAGAATCTCAACGTAATGAAGATGAAGGAATGGGATTATGGGAAGTATTTAATAGAGTACAAGAAAATATTATTAATGGTAATTTTTATTATAATACTAAATCAGGTAAACAAAGACAAGCTCGTATAATTAAAAACTTTAAACAAGATTTAGATTTAAATAGAAAAATGTTTTCAAAAGCTTTAGAATTTGCTTGTTAATAAATTAATACATGCGCATATAACCGCGTTTTTTTGCGGTTTTTATGCGTTGTATAATATATATAATATGAATGTCACATAATAATGCAAAATAAATAAAAAATTTAATATATGAGTTGGGAGAATTTATATCCAAAAGAAAATAATTTAGTTAAACTGTCTTTAAAGCATGGAGGTAGTATAAAACCTTTAATAATTCCAAGTAAATCTACAGGAGGAACAGGATTATGTAATGCTACTATCTATAATGATGAAAAGGAAGGTTTACTAGTTAATATAAGACATGTAGGATATGTTATGCATCATGTCGAATTTGAGCAAAAATATTGGGGAATGTGGGGGTGTATGCAGTATATGAACCCTGAAGAATTTCAGTTTTTAGAGACAGTTAATTATTTGTGTCATTTAGATGGTGATTTAAATATAACCCGATCTAGTAAAATTAATACTACTAAATATGATAAGCCACCACTTTGGGATTTTATAGGACAAGAAGATGTAAGGTTATTTAGATGGGATAATAAGTTATATACTTGTGGTGTAAGAAGAGACATTGATGAGATTGGAACGGGAAGAATGGAAATGTGTGAAATTAAATTAGGTAGTGAGGGGTTTGATGAAGTTACAAGAGATAGAATAGAGGTTCCTGAAAAAGAAGGATATCTTGAAAAAAATTGGATGCCAGTTTTAGATATGCCATATCATTTTCTTAGACATGCTGATCCAGTAGAATTAGTTAAAGTTGATTGTAAAAATAAAAATTGCAAACCTGTAGTTAAAAAAGATTGGAGTGAAAAAATATCTAATACAAAATTAAAAACAGGAGATTTAAGAGGAGGATCACAAGTAATACCTTTTGGTGAATATAGGTTATGTATCACACATGAATGTTTTTTTCCTTATCATCCTGTTGGAAATGGAAAAGATGCCCATTACCATCATAGGTTTGTGTTTTATGATAAAGATTGGAATATAGTTAAAGTATCTAAACAATTTAAGTTTATGGATGCTTTAATAGAATTTAATTGTGGGTTAGCTGAAGTTGGGGATGATTTATTAATTACCTTTGGCTTTCAAGATAATGCTGCATATATACTTAAAATGCCTAAAATAATATTAGAAAAAATTGAATATGAGAAATTATAAATTAGAAGAAAAATTAAACAGTTATGTTCTTAACCCTAGAAAAGATATATGTAATTTTGAATTAGCATGTAGTTATTTTGATTTAGGACAATATGCTTCAGCTTTATCCTATTATTTAAGAAGTGCTGAATTGTCTATGGATAGTAATTTAGTATATGAAAGTTTATTATGTTCTTGGGATTGTATGGCTAAAGTAGGTGGAAGACCAATATTTGAAAGGGGACAAATATTTCAAGCAATATCTCAATCACCCAATAGACCAGAAGCTTATAATGCTATGTGTTTATGGTTAGAATTTTGTGGAAATAGAATTGAATCTATAGAAGAAAAATATTTTGCAATGTATTCATATGCTTGTATAGGAATTTCTAATATATTAAGTGATGAAAAGTTTAAATATTATAGTAGATATGATGGATATTTTGCATTTTTATATTATAAAGCTCTTGCAGGGTGGCATATAGGAAAAACAAAAGAAAGCACAGATTTATTTTTGGAATTAATTAATAATCCTAATAATACTTTAAATAAAAGATATAAAACATCAATAAGTAAAACTATAGAAAATTTAGAACTTTCTCATTTAGTTAAAAAATAAAAGATTATAATGTTAAAAATACCAAATAATTTATATATAAAATGGACTGATGAAAAAGGATATGGAGTATTTACTGATAAATTTATTAATGAAGGAGATATTATAGAAACATGTTATTGTATAAAAGCAAATAATCCTATTAGTAATAGTTTACATGATTATATTTTTAGTTATCCAAAAATTAATAGCGTAGAACATGTATTACCTTTAGGATTTGGTTGTATCTATAACCATGATGAAAATCATAATGCAATGTGGTTTGATTCTTTAACCCCATACCATTTTGATTTTGTAGCTCAAAAAAATATCAATGTTGGTAATGAAATTTGTACTTATTATGGGGATAATTATTGGCCCCAAAAAATAAAAAGAGATGGAAAAAAATAAAAGTATACCGGTTATTGGAGTACCTATTGTAAACGGAATTCAATGGTTAGAAAGATTAGTTCTCTCAATTGACTATCCAGTGGATAATTTATTTATAATTAATAATAGTGGTAATAAAAAAATTAAAATAGAATTAGAAGAATTAAGATATGAAAATGTAAATAAAAATATTAAAAATTTACATATAACACATTTACCTTCTAATTTAGGAGTTCCTGCTGCTTGGAATTTAATTATTAAATCATTTTTAATGGAACCTTATTGGATAATATCTAACCATGATGTTTCTTTTACACCCGGTTTATTAAAAGAAATTGCTGAGATAGCTCAACATAAAGATGTAAGTTTAATTCATCCTAGAGCTGGTGAATTTAATACGGGTACTTATGATTTATTTGCTATAACTGAAATAGGAGTTGAGATAATAGGATTATTTGACGAAAATTTATACCCAGCTTATGGGGAAGATAGTGATTTTATAATGAGAATTAAAAATTTAGATCCTAAATCTATAAGGGGGTTAAAAAATAAATATTTTCATGGAAATGAAATTGCAGTTGAAGGAGATGAAAGCTATTATAAAAATGCACAACAAACAAAAAAAGAAAACCCTCAACTAATTAAAAAATTAGAAAAAGCAAATTTTATTAATTATGAGTATCTTAATAAGAAATGGGGAAAAGAATGGAGAGTAATTAATCCTTATAAAAAACCCTTTAACAACAATGAATATCCTCAATCTTATACTACGTGGGATATTAATTTTATTAGAAAAAAATACTTAGGATTTTAAAAAATGGAATACGATTTTATAGAAATAGGAACTTCAGATTTTAACACATTAATAGAAAATGCTGATGATAATACTAGGGGGTTAAGTATTGAACCAATTCAAACATATTTAGATAATTTACCTAATAAAAAAAATGTTAAAAAAATATGCTTAGGTATATCTAATTGTAATAAAATGGATAAAATTTTTTATGTAAAACCAGAAAATATTACAAAATATAATTTTCCTAATTGGTTACGAGGGTGTAATTCAATTTCAAAACCTCACCCTTCACATTTTTTATTAAATTTAACTATTAATAATTTCCGAAATAAATCCCCCAAAATATTAAAAAGACCTGAAAGTTATAATTTTGAATTGAATAAAAATGGAAAAGCAATAGTAGAATCTCAAGATATTGAGATAATAGATACAAAAGAATTAATTAAAAGATATAACATTGAAAAAGTAAAATATCTTAAATTAGATACAGAGGGGCATGACTGTGTGATTTTATTAGATTATATAAAAAATTGTATTCTTAATCCTTCTTTATTTCCTAATAAAATATTATTTGAAAATAATAGACTTACTCTAAAAAAAAATAGTGAAGAGGTTATTAAAGCTTTTCAAATACATGGTTATAAAGTTGAAATATTAAAAGCAGATATTAAATTAACAAAAATAAATAATTAAAAATGGAAGAAATTTATAATAAAGATTCAAATAATAAATCTGATTGGGGTATAATTGAAACCAACAAATTTAAAGTAAATAAAAAAGCAAACAAAAGAGCTTGGATAATTGATAATTTTTATGAAGACCCAGATGCGGTTAGAGAATACGCTTTAGGACAAATGTATTGGGATAAGGGACATGGTGGGGTTGGATGGAGAACTAGAAAACAATTTATATTTGGAGGAGTAAAACAAAAGATAGAAGAAACAATGGGAGGTAAAATTACTAATTGGACTGATGTTTATTCCATATGTGGGGTATTTCAAAGTGGTTTTTGTACTGGAAATATACCTCCTTTAGTTTATCATGCTGATGAACAACAATGGGCTGCTATGGTTTTTCTTACACCAAATGCTCCTTTTGAAACCGGAACTAAAGTTGTAGCAAATAAAAAATCTAAAATATACCACACATCCCAAAGTGATAATATATTTGATTATTTTCCTCAACAAGAAACTTTTGTAGATGGAACTTTATTTGAAGATGTTGACACATTTGGAAATGTTTATAATAGAATGGTGATTTTTGATGGACAATCTATTCATAGTTCAATGGGATATTTTGGACATAATATAGTAACTGGTAGATTATGGCAAATGTTCTTTTTTGATGCTGATTTATCAAGATAATAATTAATAATAATAAAATGGATAAATTTCAAGAAGAGTTTTTAGATAAAGTAGGAAGTGATGAGATTATTAAAATTTCTGAAATACTTAATAGAGTAAATAATCAAGAAAAATTAGTTGAGGTTGTGTATTATGCCTTAACAACAATGTCTAAATCAGACGGAAATATGTCTCCCCTTTTAGCATTGCAAATTGCTGAAGAGGATTGGGATGTATAATATTTATATTTGATCGTTTATAGTTATATTAGCTGCTTTTTTGGACGTGGGTTCGATTCCCACCATCTCCACTAAACATATACAATAAAATACGGGGATGTACAGGTATTTGACATAAAGTAAGGATATAATGAAGATCATACGCATAACTGGCGAACAAGTTGAACTAGCAATGGCTGCCTAATAGGGTACCCTAAGCTGACGGCATTTAACAGGGCAAGTCGTATAAGCCCGGTGGTGGCGGATCCTTTAGGGGATAGTTTGGGTTTATAATTATTTTTTATTATATTTATAACATATGATAAACCTAGATAATATATTCCATTTATTTGGACCAAGTGATGATTTAGATGGGGTAGATAGTGGTACTACTTATATGGATTTTAAAAATACTCCTACATATTGGGTAGGAATGTATAAAAAGTTAATACTAAATCATATAAGTTTTAATAAAAAAATAATAAAATTCTTTCAAAAATCAAATAAAGATTTAGATTTGAATGATGTTAAAGAAGCTGGTGAATTTGTTACATATAATAAAGCATGGTCTTACATTAAAAAAATTGATATGTCTAATAAGGATCATATAAAAGGAATTAAAACATACTCAGATAAATATCTTAACACTTCATTAAAATTAGGTATTTCCTTTTTTATAGAAACAGAAGAATATGAAAGATGCGCTCATCTCCAAAAAATTCTAGATAGTCTTCCAGAATAACTTGGATCCCCAAATAATTTTATATATCTTGGATATAAATTAATATTAGGTATTAAGGTACAAATGTTAATAAGAGATTATTGATGATAAAATTAAGAGATAATAGAGATAATAAGTATTAAAATATAAAACATACTAACATACTAAATAATTATGAAAAATAAAAACACATGCATAAGATTAATGGATAAACTAGATGGAAAATTACAAACTTTAAAGTTTATTTTAAGTAGACCTAATGCTAGTATTCAAGAATTTACTAAAGAAATCGATAATTCAAAAGATATAATTGAAGAAGTTAAATCTTTTTTAGACCGTGAACAAGAAACACTATAAATAAAAATAAAAGTTATGAAATTAACAGCAGAAAAGATAGAATCTAATTGGATAGATTTTATGAATAATATTGATATTTACATTTCATCACCTCGTAAAGAACAATTAACTAAATTTTATGAAACATATGCAGAACGTATTATGCTTATGCCAGCTGCTCATAAAAAGGAATACCATTCAGCATTTCCAGGTGGGTATGTTGATCATGTTAATAGGGTAGTCCATGCAGCTTTATCAATGTCTGATGTTTGGAAATCCTTTGGGTGTGATATGAATACATTTACAACTGAAGAATTAGTATTTTCAGCTATTAATCATGATTTAGGAAAAAT
>TARA_R110001606_G_scaffold30597_1_pt1 | contig 10686 bp, 9 predicted proteins | sample TARA_R110001606 | Tara Oceans TARA_R110001606 (sample SAMEA4398315) | marine metagenome | biome: Polar Biome; feature: [SRF] surface water layer (ENVO:00010504); material: water (ENVO:00002006), including particulate matter (ENVO:01000060) such as... | depth 5 m
GCCATCATCAGATTTTAAGAATGCTGCAACTGCATAATTCTTTTCTTCTCCGATAGGAAGCGTCATTAACTTTGTCTTATTGCTAGGAAGGTTAATATAAACATCTCTATTCTTGTTTCGTAAACGAAGAATAGTTTCGTTAAAACATTTAGCTATAGTGTCCTGAACAGAAAGGTTTGGATCTTGAATAGCAATTAAAAAATCTTCCGGATAGTTTCTAGCGTAAACTAGGATATCTCTTTTGATTTCTACAGTACTAATCTTATCTACATTTAATCCTAACTGAACTCTTGCGACACTAAGAGTCATGTCTAAACTTAATTCTTTTGCTTTTATTAAAGCATCTACTTCCATTGTTAATATGTCCACATCGTCTTGTGCTTCTTGTTCCAGGTCTAATAGGCTAAATACCTTATTAAAACCAGGATGACACGTTAAAAATTGTTGTAACGAGGGGTTAGTCTTTGGAACAACCAATGACCCGTCTTCAAAAATAATAGGTTCTAAAATAAAGTTACCATCTTGCTCATCCTCAAAAGGAGACTTCTGGTTTTTAGCATATCGCAATGCTCTATTTTGTTCGCCATCCCAATATAACAATGGGTTACTTGAAGAGTTTCTAGAGTTCAACATAAAGCTCAATGGAGCGTTTTCTTGATTTAAGACAAATACCATGTCTTTTGGAATCGTGTTTTTCTTTTTCATTTTATTAAATTAAATTTTAAAAAAAAGGGGAGGCTAACCTCCCCCTTATTTGGTTTTATATTACCCTTGGAATAATACAAAGTTGTTTGCTCCTAAAGTACAAACACATCTTTCAGAAAGGAAGTTAACCTCCATTGCATCTAAAGAAGATGTTTGCGCTCCACCAGCAGAACCAGTCATCCAAGTCTTGTATCGTCTGTCCTCAGTTTGAGAAGCTCTATAACGAACATGAAGGAATGGACGCTTTGCGTTCTTTCCAAGAACTTGATCGTAAACACTTGTTGATCCAGCAGGAACTAAAAGTCCACTTACTTTACCACCAACTAAATCACCACGCATTGTTGGGTCATTTAAGTATTTCCAATCCGTCTTGTAGAAGTCATAACCTCTTCGGAATCCTGTGAAACCTAAGTTAAGTGCCATCTCTTCGTCATTGTCAAACAATCCGTAAGATGTACCACCTGCTCCATAAGAGTTTTGAGCAGCAAGCATATCATCTATTGAGAAACCAAACTGACGATCAAGGAAGATTGCGTTCTCCTCAATTGCACCTTGCTTATCTAATCGAGATATGATAGCATCAAAGTCTGCTAAAGCGACAGGGAAACCACCATTCCAAACATTACCTCTTGTGCCTACAGCACTAAAGATACCTTCAGAACCAATGAATCCAGCAGTGGTAGCTCCTGAACCAACAGCAGCAGGTATAGCTTCAATCATTGCAGTCTCAAGCATATCATCGAAACGTAATCTTGTTTCATGCTCAGACTTCAAGTACCATAGATATCCATTTGCCCCATTCTCAGAAGTAACTTCAACCCATCCAATCTGTGCCATATCTGACCCATTGACAGCATATCTATCCTTAAGGATGATAGGGTTGTTTTCAAGGAAGATGTCATCAGACTCTAAAGAACCTACCATTCCATTTGTTCCTTTAGCAAACTCAGAACCATAAGCAAACATAGAAACAGTACTTGCAGCAGCGTAAGCAGCCTGAGTAGCTTCGTAGTATGCAACTGTGAATTGGTTAGCTGTAAGCCCACCAGTTCCAACAGCAGTAACAATTGCTTTGTTAGAGAATCCTGAAGCAGCAGTCTCATCTGAAAGAAAAACTGTTTGACCAACACGAACAGCGATTGTTCCTGTACCAGGGTTTAACTGTCCAGCCGGAACTGTGATTGTTTGAACTGTTTCAGCACCAGTGTAAGTAGCTAATGTACACGCAGTATACTTTGTGTGCAAACGCCCTTGTTCTGCCCACTTGATGAGGTCAGAGTTGGATGGCATCTCTGCGCCAACCATTCTTAAAAATCCAGAGATGGTACGGTTACCATATCTCTCAAACTCTTTCTCGTAAGTATCAGGAAGATACTGATTTAAGAAATCGAATGTTGTAATATAATTGGTAGACAATGCTACCTGCTCTGCTGACGGTTGCAATGCAACTCCACCAGCGACTAAATTTCCAGCCATTTTTTTGAATGCCTCCTATTTTATTCAGAGGACTTTGTTAATTGTTTTTTTTAGATCTTATTGTAAGGCCACGACTCGATGTCGAACTAAGTGCCTTAATTTGCGTTCCCCCTTTGCTAGTCGTTTCAGGTGTGGATCGTACAGAGTTAAAGTTTATGTTCTTTGACTTCTTTGCAGAATCCGTAACCGTATCTGACTTACCTTGCTCATAAAAAAATTGAGCAAACTTATCAGGGTTCATTGCAATTGATAATGCTCGATGGTATCCTTTGGCATCACTCATCATTCCGGAATCATCTAGAAACTTATTAATAAAGTTGTTTACGTCTAGCTGAGTCTTCTTTAAATCAGATGTGTTTCCTGGTGAAAATTGAATTTGCTGTTCTCCAATATTGAAATCAAAACCTTTGAATTCATCGTTGAACACCTCATCGGTTTTATTTACAAACCATTTCGATTTTCTATCCACTTCCTCTTGATACGTTTTTGCATCATCGATATATTTCTTGTAAGCAATTGCCTCATCTTGGTTTTCAGCAGAAGCCATCCCCTGACTAGACTCTAGTGGGGTGGAGTATTTCTGTTTATATTCCTCAAAGAAGTTTTTTGCTTTTGCAAGCTCCTTTTTCTTAGCGATATTCTTTTTCTTTATGACATCATCTTCGTCATAGTCTTCGTCATAACCAAACTTGTCTTTGATGAGATATTTAATATCTTCCGCATCTAATTCTTTTTCAGTCTGACGATAGTAATCTACTAAGAGTTCTTCTGAATCAATGTCATCATAATTTTTATTAGCATTAATAAAATCATTTAGACCTCGACCAGTTTCTTTTTTAAACTTAAGGTATGTAGCAACATCTTCAGGTAAATCTTCAGCCTCTTGTCGAGTCTGATTAAATTCATCTAAAGAAGTTATCTCTCTACCATATCTTTTTCCTATATATGAAAGAACGTCTTCCTCGTTTAACTCTGAGGATTGAGCTTGTGCTTCGCCTTCCGGCTGTATTGTTTTTTGCTCTTGTACGGAGGAGGTACTCTCAGGGCTTGATTCATTTCCTGATGCGTTATCACCACTTCCTTCAAATTGCTCTTCATGCTTCTCAAGTAATTCTTGTTCAACTTCTTGAACTGATTTTTCTCCTTGATCCTCTACTGCTCGTACTTTAAATTCCATTTAATTATATTTTATACAAAGTTACAATAAAAAAATTATTATTATCTAGGGTTAAACTCAGCAAAATCAAAACCATCTAACGAATCCTCATTGGATTCAAAATCAATAGGAGGTAAATCCTTCTTACGTTGATTAATTAATTTAGACTGCTGAGTATTTTGTTGACTTATACGAGAAGACTTAGCATCTTCACGTTGAACTTCTCTATCTTCTAAACCATTTTGTTGAATACCTTGAACCTGCATATTCAAATCAAACTCTTTCTGCATCAACGCAAACTTTAATTGAGCCTCTTGCTGCATCTTATCAATTTCAAAAGCAATCTCTGCCTGTTTGATTTGCATTTTAGACTGAGTCTCTGCTTCTAGTTTCTGCATAGCAGTTTGTGCCGCCATCTGCTGTGATTGCATATTGATGTCAGCTTGTTGTTGTTGTTGCTGCATCTGCATCTGTTGATCCCTTTCTGCTTTTTGAGTTCTTTTAACTTTAAGCAATTGATTTGCTACCTTGATATTCCGAAGCTCTCTAACGTCAATAGCATCTTCTAAATTAATATCTCCTTTAGAAAGAGCCATTTGAATATTCTCTTCTAACTTTTGCTTTTGCTCTTCATCAGGAGCAACATCAATAAATACCCCAAAGTCATAGATATATAAATCTTTTATCTCATCTAAAATACCAACATTGTATTTCCCTATCTGCATAGCAAACTCATCTTTAAAGTCTGCGTACTCTAGCAAGTCAGATATTCTATAAGAAAGCCCTTCGGCTATTGTTCTTGTAATATAAAGACTAGCGTCTAATATGTGTCTAGTTGCTGTATTAGAATTCAACGCAGCTAACTTCTGAACGCCAACTAAGGAATTGGGGTCAGGCGTAGATCCATCTCTTGCCTCATTCAATCCTGTGACTGAACGAATCATATCCATATAGTGATTGTAGTTTCCGATTAACGATGCCATCTTTGATTGGCTAGAGTTGGCTGTTAACTGAGTGATAGGAACTTTTGCCTGATTGTAATCTCCATCTTGAGTATAGCTTCTACCGATAACACTACCCGTCTGCATATACATTCTAAGCGCATCTTCAGGATTGTATGCCTCCCCATTACCAAGGTCTACTTCATTAAGACCATCGGCATCGATAAAAACACCATCAGGCACGACCCTAGAAATTACTTGTTGTAATTTTAAGTGAGTCATTTGTATGAGATCAGCAAAAGGAATCATTCTTTTAACAAGAGACTCTATGTTTCCTTTATACATTCTTGGCGCACAAGCAACATAACTAGGCATAGCAAATTGACTTGCAGACTTTGGACGAACCATGTTCTCCATCATCTCCCATCTTAGAACAATATTTGTTCCCATAACCATGATGCCTTCATACCATACTTCAATTTTTTTCTCAACCTTTTCAAAGCCACCCTCTTCCATCATGTCGGTAGGCGGGTTGAATTGGTCATCTTTTTCAATAACCTTATATCCACCGGATGCTAATCTTTTCTTTTTATGGGTAAAAGTATTAGTTGTTTTGTAATTGAAATACAATAACGTACAAGAGTCTCTATAAAAAATATCATTCTGATACTGCTGTGCAGTATTGTAATAATCATACCAAGACTGACTGTACTTACTAACCTCCTCCATTTGCTCATTGGTAATGTCTGGGTTAATTTTTACTAACTCTGTAATTGGAACGGTCTTAACCTCTCCCCAATAAAAACAATCTTTAAAGTTTGGGTCTTCAGTATAACTATATACGATGTTAGCGGGGTCTACATACTCAACTTGAATACCTTGACCAGGAAGAAACTGTTGCTTTGTACAACCAATACCTAAGACTGTTAAATCATAATCTACTCTCTTACGAGTGTCTTGATAATGATTCTCTTCTAACACTGTATTAATCGCCTGCTCTTCCGCTATCTCTATCCCAGGTTTATAGTTGAGCTGCATATATAAAGACAATTCTTTATCATTGTTAGGCAGCTCTTGAGGGTCTGTCATAAAAGGATCTATGCCAAAGTCCTTGCTTATCTGTTCCAAAATAGGACGAGCAACCATATCGGCTTCAATCATGTCTTGAAACTGCGATCTTTTCTCTGCTGACAATGCGTCTTGAGAATAAGCCCGAACATGGAATAATCTATCTGACATTCCATTAACAACAATATCTACAAACTTAGGGAGTATAGGTACAGGTGTCCAATCTAAATTGATGTAAGACAAGTCTCCATCTATGGCTATTTCGTTTTTATATTTTGCTACTGATTGTTCTCCTCTAGCGTATAACCTAAGACGATTAAATTCTGCCCATTGACTGTAAAATCTACAGCCTGTTCCATCTTTTTTAAACCACTCATATTGAATGGCTTGACCAATCTGTAGACCGAACTCATCGGTTTTCTTTTCAGCGTCTGAAACAAACTGACTTGGGAATCCTGTAGGCGATATGTTTATAGTTACCTCTTTCATTTACTTCCTTAATTCACTTATAGAACCTTCGTTACTATACCTTGCAAAGTTAATACTTATTTTTGACTCTGATTTTTGTGGTGTGTATATATGTTTTTGGCAAGCCATAATTGCTAGACCTGAACTTATTGAAGCATCAAACCTAGTCCTATTGTTAATATCAAACTTAGCCCAATCCTCAAGAGTCCTAGTAAAAAACATTGACCCCATTTCATCTGAATCCCTATAGGTAGACTCCATGTCTATACCAACGTACTTTTCAATGTAGGACTCTATTGCTGTTGCGTGAGCCTGCTTAACATCCTCGCTAGAGTTTGGTATACCACCTAGTTCCTTTTCGGTTTTAGATAATTTTGATATATGCTTATCAGGTCGATTAGTGCTAAACCCCCTATAGCCTCTATTCTTAAAGTGGTATAAAAGTCTAGGCTTATTGTTCTCCACAAGTATAGGCATACCATAAAAGATACAAGCCATTAATACATCTTCAAAAAATATCTCTGCTGTTTGCGGTCTAGCTATATACTGTAAAAAGAATTCATTGGTAGGAGCATCGTCCATGTGAAACTTTGTTAATCCATGGAGCGCACCATTCGATCCGCCACCGCCAACTGTTCCTGAGATATCATATGAGTCACAACCAAATGCTCCAATATGTTCATTTCCGGGGAGCTTCCTCCCCCCTTTAGTGATGATGTTATTTTGAAGACCAACACTAGGCAGCCATGAGACTAGAAATCTTCCACGACTATCTGGTGTCCATACCACCTTGGTATCTTTTTCTCCATTTAACCATTTGAATGAACCCCTAGTTAAAAAGTGTTGTTGAATTAAACTCTCATTGTAATCTATCTGAGAATATATCTTGGTTAGATTAAATAATGATTGCTTACTTTCATCCCGGAAAGCGTGTGATTCATTTCTAGGAAACTGTCTATAGTATTCGTTTAATGCATCAGCGTCCCCTTTTAAAGAGTCAACCTCATTTTCCCAATAGTCAATTGCCCCTACGTCTATCAACATCCCATCAATACCATCTATAGGAGATGGTGGGGTTTTTAATACGGGGTCTCCATACTTATCAATAAAACCTTCCATGTTCCACTCCATAGGAATAAACAAACTATAAAGCCCACTCTTTGTTTGCCCATTGGCGTTTCGATTCTTTACATTTGAATCGTTATATAAACTTTTAAAGTTGCCCCCTCCCTTTTCTAAAGCATTAGACGTTGAACCCATCATACACTTACCTATTACCTTACTCCCTAATCGAAGACAGGTTTTGGTTACACGCCAATTGTTTAATATGTTGTCAGGCTTATCCCACTTACCACTTTCATCATGGATAAGTAATTGTAGCTTCTCACCATCATAACTGTTATCTCCAGTGTTCTTCCAGTCAATAGTTGTGTCTAACCCCTCCATGTCATTTGAATCAACGGTAGACATATTCTTCTTGGTAATCTTAGAGGCAGGGATTCTATACGCTAACTCCGTCTTAGGTTTATCCATACCATCTTGAATAGGTTTAAAAAAGAATGGGTAGTTATTTGATATAGGCACAACCTTATCTGTAAACATCTTCTTAGCATCAGCCCCTGTTTTAGATAGGATTCCAATTCTTGAATCTTTTGATATTGTCCCAATGTTTGCACACTCCTCTGAACCCATATAAGAAAACCCAGAACGCCTAATCTTTAGATAACAAATCCCAAAGGATCTATAGTCAGCCTTACAAGCCTCCCAAAAAATATAAAATATTCGGTTTGCTTCCCGGAAGTCAGGGTATCCTATATCAATCTTTGTCCATTGCAAATACATATAGTGGGAGCCGGTTATATAAGTGGGCTTGCCTTTACGCATTAACCAATGACCTTGCTCTCTTTTATCGAACTCTCCCTCAATGTAATCTACCCATGCATTCTTAAAAATAGAAGGCATATCATTCCATTGAAATATAGATTTAATTTTTGATAATTGTTTAGGGAAATCTTTTCGCTCCCAATACTGATCGCTTTTTAAATTACTTCTAGATTCAGGATTAGTAGGGATCTTGGGTAGGGCAACAAATAAACCACTAATGTTATATATAGGGCCTATCTCTCCTGTCTTTGATATAACAACTAAGTCATACTTCTGATTGTAACCATACTGCCAAGACTTAGCCCTGTTCTTATTCTTTAGAACAGTAGTAGGTATCACATCGAACACCTCTTTATAAATACTACTTAGCTCTTCTTTCTGCAAATCCTTGTTTTTCATCAGCGACCCTATCTACTCCTTTATTAAGAAGCTCCCTCTCTAACTCTATTCTAGTTAATATCTCAAAGGCATCAAAGATAGCAAGCTTCTTTGTAGCAGCAGCATTCTTTAATCTATCGGCTGCCAACTCATCTTCTGGATCAATCTTTATGATATCCTCCTTAGCAACCTTAATCAATTGCTTTACAGCTCCCTCACCAGCCGCTATAATTTGTTTCTTTAAATCGTCAACATTCATAGCTTAACACATATGGCTTGGTTATACATACGATAGAGCTTCTCCCCATCTATATTGAACTCATACTCTGAGTCAGGAACGAATCCAATCTCGTCACCCTCTTCTATTCCCATTGAAGATAGAAATTTATTTCCATACTTCAACAAGCCTACAAGTTCTTCTTCTTTTATAGATTTATCTATTGTGTATTTTTTTGGAGGCACAGGTTTTATAAAACAAAAACCTTCTCTACTTTTCCATACACCATTATGGGAATGCATAAAGTATTGATCTTCATCAATTAAAAACAAATCTTCTTTAAAAAAACTTTTACCACTTCGCTCTGCCCCTTGCATATCGTTGTAAAACTTAAATGCATTGTGATGAACTACTAGGGTGTCTCCGACTTGGATGTCTCCAGAATATCTTAGGGGCGTGTCGATTACTTGAGCAAACCTATTTGAAACAGTGTGATCTTCTTTTGAAGATGAGGTTATAAAATCTATACCCCCTATTTCTTTTAAGTTGTCGTAACGTCTACCCCCTATTGGCTTTACAAGAAAGCAATGGGGTGATTTCATTATATTAAAAATTTATATTGTACTCTATAGATATTGGCATCGATGAACTGAACTCTTTCCAAAGCACTACTTCATTGTTGGCTTCTATCCAAATTTTTGTGTTACCCAATTTTTCTTCTACTTGAATTAAATGTATCGTGTAGTTTCCTCCTAGCACAGATTGACCTAGCACATAGTGCATAGCGGCCTTATAATCTGATCCTATAGAAACTTTTCTTATCATTTCTATAAAGGGCTTCCATTATTACAATACCAATCAGTACCATCACTTATGCAAGTAGTTTCAGAATAAAGTGTTGTTGGCAATGGTTTAGCTGAAACACCATTAACTAACGCCCCACCATTAGCTCCTATATTTGCAGCGGTAGTAGTAGATGTTCTAACTAAAACAACTTTTTTTCCTGCTACGTTTAGTGCTGAATCTAAATAAACTGTACCTCCTCCTGAACTTGCGCTGTAAAATATTACATCTGCATTTGCTGAAGGGTCACCCGCAGCATCTACTGTAGTAGAGGATGGCAATGTAGATTGCCAAGTAACTTGACCACTTGCATTTGAAACTAGAAACTGATTAGCCGCCCCTAATGTATCGGTATAATCTTTTACAGTTCCTGTCAAACTAATTGAACTGTTGCAAGTCAAAGCTCCACCAAGAACCATTGTTCCTGTAGCACCCATTGTAAACTGACCACCGCTAAAGCTATACGCTCCTATGTGAGTAATATTACCTGTAATACCATAGTTACCCGCCTGTGTAATGTTACCCGTAAGGCCATAGTTGCCTCCCGTCTGAGTAATGTTACCCGTAAGACTTACGTCTCCTGCTTGAGTAATGTTACCCGTAAGACCTATATTCCCCGTTTCCACGATGTTACCCGTAAGATTTAAATTTCCTGTGAGGTTTATGTCGTTGGTTGCAGTGTTACCTATAGCCAATACTTGACTGAGGTTTTGATTAGTAAGTCCCGATCCAAAAACAAGTTGACCAAGCGCATTACACACAAGCGTCTCTCCGTTATTTCCAAGAGAACCATTGAAATCTTTTACCGTACCGCCCAAAGTTAAAGCTCCACCAGATTGAGTTAAGTTACCTGTTTGAGTAATATCTCCTGTAAGTATTATACTCTGAGTAGCTGTGTTTCCAGCATCAAGTACATTCTGCAATGTAATATTAGATTGAAACAAAGTAAGAAGATCACTAATTAAAAAATTCTTAGTGACATTAACAGGCGTACCCGCTACTTCAGTTCCAATAAATTTATCCGATATTGTTACCGGACTTGCATTTGCGTATGTACTTATTTTACCCATGGTTATTCTTTTTTAGTAACCTCTCCTGTTTGTAAATTTACAACGGAGTCCTCACCATATTTTTTCATCAGTTTCTTTTCTACCTTAGCGAATTCACTTTTGATAGTATCAATCCTCTCAAAAACAATTTGCTTCTGAAGTTCTAATTCTCCAATTGCAGCTTTGTTTTTTGTAAACTCAGTATTCAAATCTTGAACCTGAGACAATTCGTTGTCAGTTAATTTTGCCATTTGATTTAATTTTTAACAAAGATAGGAATTATTTCTTTCTTGTCTTCTCAATAGTTCTACCGCCAAAATATGCAGCAATAACAGTGAGTAACAATATCTCAAGTAAACTTACCCAATTGTCTTCGACTTTAAAATTAAGTTCACCTGCATCAATGAATATCAATAGCATCGTACACAAAACCAAGAACATCAATACCAATGGGCGGACGTTCTTTGACAGCCAAGAGTCTGAAGTCATATCAGACTTCCA
>TARA_R110001606_G_scaffold11975_4_pt1 | contig 10684 bp, 12 predicted proteins | sample TARA_R110001606 | Tara Oceans TARA_R110001606 (sample SAMEA4398315) | marine metagenome | biome: Polar Biome; feature: [SRF] surface water layer (ENVO:00010504); material: water (ENVO:00002006), including particulate matter (ENVO:01000060) such as... | depth 5 m
TCGTGCTGTCAATACAATAGATGATTCGGTCACACCAACATCAGCTGGATCAATAATTTCGTATGTTTCTCTATTTTTTATAACACCATCTTGATGTATGCCTGAACTATGTGCGAAGGCATTTGCGCCAACAATTGCTTTATTGGGCTGTACCACCATGCCCATTTTACGAGATACCATTAAACTAGTATCATAAAGTAATTTGCTATTAATGGTTGTATCTAGGTTTAAGTTTGGGTGTTGGCGTAAAATCATAACCACTTCTTCAAGAGAAGTATTTCCTGCACGTTCGCCAATTCCATTTATAGTACATTCTATTTGTCTTGCACCATTTAAAACACCTGCAATAGAATTTGCTGTTGCTAATCCTAAATCATTGTGGCAATGACATGAAAGTATAGCTTTATCAATTCCTTTTACATTTTCACGTAAATACTTCATTTTTGCTCCGTACTCATCTGGTAGGCAGTATCCTGTAGTATCTGGAATATTTAATACTGTAGCCCCAGCCTTAATGACCGCCTCGCATACACGAGCCAAAAACTCATTATCTGTACGGCCAGCATCCTCAGCGTAAAATTCAACATCTTCCACAAAGGTTTTAGCATAACTAACTGCAGCAACTGCTCGTTCAATTATGGCATCTCTGTTAGAATTGAATTTATACTTTATATGAGAGTCAGAAGTACCAATACCTGTATGTATTCTAGGCATCTTAGCAAATTTCAAAGCTTCAGCAGCAACTTCTATATCTTTACGCACCGCACGGGTTAAACCACATACAGTTGCATTTTTAACAAGTTTAGCAATGGCTTCGACAGATTTAAAATCACCCGGACTAGAAACAGGGAAACCAGCTTCAATGATATTTACACCCAGCAGATCTAGACGTTCAGCAATTACTAATTTTTGTTCCATGTCTAATTTACAGCCAGGAACTTGCTCTCCGTCTCTTAAGGTCGTATCAAATATTTGTACTATATCACTCATTATATTTGCGTAGTTTTACTCGTCGAACGAATATATTACCTAATTAACACTATTCATAAATTTCGTAGTGCCATTTACAACGTTAAGACACTTTTTTAGGTATATATAACATTGATTTACAATTATTTAAACTCTTTTTTTTACGATGACAAATACGCATAAAGATGCTTTATTCGTTTTGGTTAAATCACTATCGAAATCTGAGAAACGGCAATTTAAGCTTTATGTTGGCAGATTAGGGGTGAATACCGATGCTAAATTTTTAGCCCTTTTCAATTTATTGGATAAAATTAAGCATTATGATGAGAAAATAATACTAGAAAGTGGGATAGTTAAGAAAGCTCAACTTTCTAATCTAAAAGCACACCTATATAAACAGATTTTAGTGAGTTTACGTCTTAACCCTGTAAACCAAAATATTCGTGTTCAAATTAGGGAACAATTAGATTTTGCAACAATTCTTTATCAGAAAGGTTTGTATAAGCAAAGTTTGAAAATTCTTGACAAGGTAAAAGCTACCGCCATTGAGAATGAAGAGAAGAATATAGCCTATGAAATTGTTGAGCTAGAGAAGATAATTGAAACACAATATATTACACGTAGTATACCCGATCGCGCAAATGAACTTGCATTGCAGGCAAAAGAGCTTTCAGGCCATAATGTAATGACGAGTAAGCTATCTAATCTATCTTTGCAGCTCTATGGAATGATGCTTAAAGTAGGTTACGTTCGTAGCGATGAAGATTATCAAAAAGTTAAAACTTACTTCAATGACCATTTGCCACTCTACAACATTGAAGATTTAGGCTTCCGTGAAAAACTATGGTTATATAAAGCATATTTGTGGTACAGTTTTCTAACCCAAGACTTTCTGTCTTGTTATAAATATGCCAGTAAATGGGTAGACCTTTTTTATGAACATAAGGATATGATATACCTTAATCCTGTGTTCTTTTTAAAAGGAAATCATTACCTATTGGAATCTTTATTCTATGTGCAATATAGTTCTCAATTTAAGGAAGTATTAGAGCGATTAGAAAATACTATTAAGGAGAAAGAGTTTCCTAGTAACGACAATATCAATTCTTTGGTCTTTATGTATATCAATGCAAATAAACTGAATTTGCATTTTCTAGAAGGAACTTTTGAAAAGGGATTGTATTTGGTGAAAATTATCGAATACGGTATAAATAAACATCGCGATAGAATTGATATACACCACGTTATGGTGCTATACTATAAGATAGCATGTCTTTATTTTGGCATAGGCGATAATAAAACATGTATTCAATATCTAAAGAAAATTATAGAGAATAAGAATTTGAAAATGCGCGAAGACTTGATGTGTTTTGCGCGCGTTTTAAGTCTTGTAGCCCATTATGAGGCAGGTATGGACTATCACTTAGAAGTTCAATTGAAAAGCACCTATAAGTTTCTTTTGAAAATGAACGATATGCATGCTGTGCAAAAAGAAATGATTAAGTTTTTAAGAAGTCTTGGAGGAATTTATCCAAATCAATTAAAGGCGGAGTTTCAAAAGTTGTATACTGAATTGAAGAAATATGAAGATCATCCTTATGAGAAAAGAGCATTTTTGTATTTAGATATTATTTCTTGGTTAGAGAGTCATTTACAAAACAAACCAGTATCTCAGATTATGAGGGAAAAAGCTTTAGCAAAATCACGTTAGAGAAAGCTCTTTTTAATGAAAAACAATCATTTTCAACATTTATTAGAAATCAATTTGGCTATGCTTTTTATAGCCACATCTGGTGCATTAGGTAGATATGTACAGCTACCTGTAACGGTAACCATAGGCACAAGAGCTATTCTAGCTTTTATAGTTTTGTTTATATTTTGTAAATGGAAAGGTTTTTCATTTAAAATTTACAAAAATGATGTTCCGGCAATTTTAGTTAGCGGTGTATTAATGGGTATACATTGGATTACTTATTTCTATGCCTTAAAACTATCAAATGTGGCTATTGGAATGTTATCCATTTTTACATATCCTGTTATTACAGCCTTCCTAGAACCAATACTTTTAAAGACTAAGTTTCAACTTGTTCATTTACTTCTTGCTTTTTTAGTACTTGCTGGCATGTATTTTTTAAGCCCGTCATTAGATTTGGAAAATACATATACTATTGCAATAGGATTTGGAGTCTTTTCGGCCTTAGCCTATGCTTTACGGAATATTCTCTTAAAACGAAAAGTTGCAAAGTATAATGGGTCTATACTAATGGCATATCAGACAGCCATTGTAGGCGTTATGTTATTTCCATTTTTATTTACCATAGAACCTGTTCAAATATTAAGTCAATGGCAAGCATTGGTGGCCTTGGCAGTGTTAACTACTGCTATTGGGCATACCCTATTTTTAATGACTTTTAAACATTTCAATATTACTACAGTTAGTATATTGAGTAGTGTTCAGCCAGTTTATGGTATTTTGATAGGAACAATATTTCTTTCTGAAATACCAAAAGGAACGACAATTTTAGGAGGAATTCTAATTTTGAGTTCGGTAGTTATAGAAAGTGTTCGCTCGAAAAAACAGCCTAAATTATCTTAGTTATTAATCACCTGTGTACTTGAACCAAATTGCGAAATAATGTTACTACCAAATTTCGTGAACTGTTCATTTTTGGCCATTTCACGAACCTTTACAGGGTCGAAATCGCCATTAAAATATAAAAATGAACCTGTTTGGTTGTCATTATTGTAAATCAATATTTCCTTAACGGAATTCTTTTTCTCGCGAACAGAAACCACATTTCGTTTTAATTCGTCATTTTTTCTAAAAACTTCAATGAATGAATTTCCGGTTATATCATTCATCTGTTGGTTCAGAAATTGAGTTCTACTAGCAGTTGCACTTGGAAACTGCATGTATCTTAAATCTTTAGTAGTACCAACCAAAGCCTGCATTTCAGGTGAAATCTCACTTATCATATTAAGCATAAATTGGGGTACCCTCACAGCAGTAACTTGATTGTCATTTTTATGAGCATTATAAAATGTATCGATAGAATTGTAACTGCTACAAGAGCTAAATACTAGTAAAAGGGATAAGGCAATAATATATCGGATCATGGTCATAGTGTTTTATGTGTTTAAAATAAGAAAATTAAAGACATGCGTTCCATATAGGGTCATTTGGTAAAGGAGCAATAATCTCAAGCAATTCTTTTTTTACAGGGTGCATCAATTTTAATTTACGGGCATGTAAATGAATACTGCCATTTTCGTTGCTTCTATTGAATCCGTATTTGAGATCACCCTTAATAGGGCAGCCTATTGCGGTTAATTGAGAGCGTATTTGATGATGTCTACCAGTCTCTAGGTCTATTTCTAAAAGGTAATAATTATCAAGTTTCTTAATTAGTTTGTAGCTTAAGATAGCTTGTTTACTTTCGTTTACTTCTTTATTATTTGCGTAAGACTTATTTTGTTTGGTATTGCGCTTCATCCAATGTACAAGTCTTTTCTCTGGCTCATTGGGTCTATTTTTTACAACGGCCCAGTACGTTTTTTTAGCATCTTTTTCGGCAAACATTTTATTTAATCTAGGCAATGCTTTAGAGGTCTTTGCAAATACTACAATACCAGAGGTAGGGCGGTCTAGACGATGTACAACTCCTAAATAGACATTGCCTGGTTTGTTGTATTTCTTCTTTAAATAAGACTTAACAGTATCGCTAAGTGGTTCATCACCGGTTTTGTCGCCCTGTACTATATCTCCCGGCCTTTTATTGATGACTATCAAATGATTGTCCTCAAAAAGTACCTGTAAATTATCTACTGTAGAATGCTCTTTATTTGACAATATATATTCGGGTTATTTGATTGTTGAATAAATTGAATATTTCTAGAATGCTAACTTTTTTCCTCTTCCTATTTGTAAAAGAAGAATAAAAACTCCATTTGTTACCGCTATATCAGCAATATTAAAAATTCCTGTTCGAAAGAAACCTAATCTAATTTGAAAAAAATCTGTTACAGAACCATGTACTATCCGGTCTATTAGATTTCCTATACCACCACCAATAATCAATGCGAAGCCTATAGGCAATAGTAGATTCAAATTGGGTTTTGTTAAATTCTAAATAATAGTACAAGTAATACTAGCAATGGTAATCCTTGTAAAAATAATCGTTTTACAATAGGCAGGAAGTGCTGGCCAAAGCCTAACATTGCGCCAGTATTTTCTACATTGGTTAACATAAAATGTTCCCCAATTACAGAAATATATTCTCTAGGCTCAAATTTTATTCGTGTTAATTCTTTCGAAACTTGGTCACAACCTACGGTTAGTAAAATAATTATTAAAATCCAAAATTTAAAAAAGTTTCTAGTGCCTTTCATGAATTTAGTGATTAGTACTGCTCTTCATCATTAGGAAAATCTTGACTCTTTACATCACTTACGTAATTTGAAATAGCATTTCCCATTTCCTCATATAAGTTCATGTATCTACGTAAAAAACGTGGGTTAAATTCATGAGTCATCCCTAAAAGGTCATGAACCACTAATACTTGGCCATCAGCATGTTTTCCGCCACCGATACCAATTGTTGGTATGGTTAGACTTTCAGAAACTTTTTTAGTCAATTCTGCAGGTATTTTTTCTAATACCAAACCAAAACAGCCTAACTTCTCAAGTAATAGGGCATCTTCCATCAATTGTTTAGCTTCTTCATCTTCTTTCGCCCTAACCGTATATGTTCCGAATTTATAAATAGACTGTGGTGTTAATCCTAAATGACCCATCACTGGTATACCTGCAGCTAAAATTCTTTTAACCGATTCTTTTATTTCTGCACCACCTTCTAACTTTACTGCATGTGCACCACTTTCTTTCATAATTCGAATAGCAGAGCGCAAGGCTTCTTTGGGGTCACTTTGGTAACTTCCGAAAGGTAAGTCAACCACAACCAATGCACGTTCTACCGCTCTTATGACAGAAGAGGCATGGTATATCATTTGGTCTAAAGTGATTGGCAATGTCGTTTCATGACCTGCCATTACATTACTCGCAGAATCACCTACTAAGATGACATCTACTTTAGCAGCATCTACAATTTTGGCCATAGAGTAGTCGTATGAAGTAAGCATAGAGATTTTTTCTCCGTTCTTCTTCATATCTACCAATGATTTTACCGTAACTCTTTTATATTCTTTTTTAGCTGTAGACATAGTTGTTTTTTCGTTTAAGCGCCATAAAAGTAAGGAGTTTTAATGAGATTATAGATGAAATACCTATAACGGTTTAAGCTAGTTTATGATCAAATTATATTAAATTACGTATGTTTTAAAAACTATTACCATGAAACTACCATTGTTTTTCATTTTTGGATTAATGAATTTGGTTGCTTTAGCTCAGACTGAAGAGGAAATACAGGTGAAGCAAAACATCATTGAATTTTTTGATGCATTTCATGCAAAAGATTCTATTGCCATGAAGAAAACGGTTTACCCATCAATACTACTACAAACAATTGGAGTTAACAATGAAGGGAAATCTGTTTTAAAAACTGAAAATTTTAATGACCTAGTGAAATCTATTATTAGTATACCCGATTCTACAAACTTTCAAGAACTAATAAAGAGTTATTCTATTCAAACTGATGGAAATATGGCAAATGCCTGGACACCCTACGAATTTTGGATTAACAACGAATTCCATCATTGCGGAGTAAACTCCTTTCAACTTTTTAGGGAAGAAAATAAATGGAAAATAATTTACTTAATTGATACCCGTAGAAAAAGTGATTGTTCAGCTTTATCAGAATAGAATTTCACTTATTTTATTTCCACGCTCTTGTTGTAGTACTATCGGCAGTTGGAAAATCTTCTGGTATTTCTTGGGTTACAGCACCTGTAGCTGCCCATTCAGCCCCACGTTGCAATGTGGTTATAAATCCTGAACACTCCATCGAATAATCAAAATGCCCTAAGGTTGAATGAAAGACACGGCCTTTACCATAGTTGATGGCCATTAGTTGTGCAACATTTTGACCTAGACCTTTAATTGTTGGGTCCCATGGCGGTGCATTCTTCTCTACATCTGCAAAGGCGGTTGCCAAAATTGTTGCATTTTCAAAAGGACCTCTCATGCGCTCATACAATTCATCTGGTGTATGCAACCATTTGCTCGGTAAACCTTTCATAATTGGGTGTTCTGGTGCTCTTGTAGTTAATTGAAATTCATATTCAGGCCCGTGAGAACCACAAACTCCTTCGGTAGCATCTTTTACAATTTCACCAGCTTCGTTATAATAAACATAAGGGCCTGATTTTTCGTCGCGACCACCCCATGCTCCTAAGCCAATCATTTTATTGAATTCTTCCCATTCTCCCCATGCATTATTAGCAGCATGAATGACAACTAAACCACCACCATTAGCCATATAAGATTCAAAATCTTTTCTAGTTTTTTCTGGCCAAAGAGGAGATTCAGCCCCTAAATTTGAAATAATGACATCGTAATCATTAAAGTCAAAGGAAAAATTAGAAGTTTTTATTGGGCTGTCAGATATGTTATAGGTTTTATCTTTTAATGGATACGTCTCTATAAAAGAGGTGTAGGACTCTGGTCTTGTTTGATTATACTTAATACCCAACCATACAGAATCCATTCGATGAATATCAACTGTGAAGAGATTTGTTTCTTCTAAATAATCTTTCATCATCATAGTCGTCTTAGGCCAAACGTAATGATTATTTTGACCATCGATAATCAATGCTTTAAGCTTAGTTGGTGGTTGTTCTACAACTTCCTTTTTTTTCTCTCCACAAGAAATTAGTACTAAACAAAATATTGAAAATGCCATTAGTTTTTTCATGAGGATAATTTTATAGTTGAAAAGGATTAAATCAATTCTTGACTTTAAATGTACATGAAGTAAATAAGATGGCAAAACCTTTACTGCTTGATAATTCATCAATGAATAATCACAAAACTTTTTGCGGATGATTATAGTTGGATATAAATTAGCAACTTATTTAATAATGAAAACTATGAAAGTATTAGGAATAGGGTCAAGAATTTTACATGCAGATTTCGGCAAGGGTGTGGTTACCAATGTGTCTTCAATTCAATATTGGGTTACTTTTATGGATAAAGGTTTAGAAACTATTGAAATAGATGCTGATTTTGAGGTTATAGAAGCAGTAAACAATGAGGTTGATACGGTTAGTTTTTTTGATGTAGAAAGTTCTTTGGTTGCAATTCTTCAAAAATGGAGCGATGCTACACAACGAGTTGCAATTGCTGATAAGTGGAAAGGTGGTAATCTTGTTTTAGAACCAGGTGAAGCTGGAATGAGTAATAAGGAAATTCCTATTAATACTTTTTTTCATAAAATAGTGATGGTAAGAGACCGTATTCGAGTTATGGAACAAAAAATAAATGCTAGTAAGAATTTAGATGACCAAGAAAAGGTTGATTTACAACAGTATATAACTCGAATTTATGGCAGCTTAACAACCTTTAATGTACTTTTTAAAAATAAAAGTGACCATTTTGTAGGGGAGAAGAGTTAGATGTAAATAAATGGCTAAGGGTTAAAAAAGCTATGTTATTTTTGAACCCGAAGAGATTTTATCACTTCGTATTGTTTATTTACAATAGATTGGTTAAAACCATGAGCAGCATCTGAAACCAGAAAATACTCTTTTCTAGGAGCCTTTATTCTTTCAAAATAAGGTTTGTTTAGGTTCTTAGAAGTTAGAATATCATGCGAACCTTGTATGAAGTAAATTGGTAAATGAAAAACCAAACCGGTTTTTTCAAAGTTGATGTCATTTACCATCGACTTAACGCCGATGTTTTTATCACCAACCAAATTTAAAAATGAATAATCATCACCGTTATATCTATCATTATTGTCTTTAATGTTATCATAAAGTGGGGCTATTTTCCACCATGAAGTAGGGGCGGGAGTTGAATTCTCCTTCTCAAATTGCTTCACAATACGTAACAGCTGACCATAATTTTTAGCCTTATTATATGGTGGTGGTCCTAAGGTTTCTAATTTTTCAATGGCTATTGGTTCTTTTCTATCACTTGCCATTTTATAAACCGCTATATAAGCATTCGTTATACTGTTAGAAAAATTCACAAACTGTGCATGACCTACATAGGCATGAAATAAATCTGGTTGTTTTAAAACCATTTTAGTTGCCAAAATAGAACCCCAAGAAGTGCCAACAATAATTACTTTTCTTTTATTTAAATATTTAAGAAGGTATTTAGTAAGATCAATACCATCGTTGGTCATTTCTTCAACACTTAAAGGATTGCTTACATAAAACTCATCAGTTATTTCTTTTGGAACGTTATTGCCAAAGGTTTTTCCAGCTCCCCTTTGATCCCAGTGAACTAATGTGAACTCCTTAGTCCAACTACCATATATATCATCTTTATACTGACTCATGGTACTACCGGGTCCGCCATGAATAAAAAGAATGACAGGGTTTGTAATATCCTCACCTTTAATGGTAATCCATTGTTCAATATCACCTATAGGCAAAAAACGTTCTTCCAAGATTTTGCTTTGGCCAAATGACATAAATATGGTCAAAATAAAATATATAAAAAAAAGAGGGTTAGCCTTCATGTGTCTAAAATGGATTCTATTACCTAATTCGATGAATGAATAATTTACAAAGATATTTATCTATTTTAATTCAGTTGGCAACTTAAGCTATGTTAACATGAGTTTGTATAATTGACAAACTTATAACAACCTATCAGCATCTTAATTTAACTAACAAATGATGTAAGATTGAAAGCTTGTTATTAAAGAATTAAATTCAGAAATAGTTACGATTTGTTTAATGTCTTCTTTGATTATACCTTCTTTTAACCTTAATAATTTTATATTTAAAATCATCATAAAATAAACTAGCTAATAAAATTAAAGAAGCAATAGTCAATGTGTTCAGTTTTAAGTTAAGACGTGAATAAAGTAGTCCTCCAATAATTCCCCCGAGAAAAAAGAAACAAATTATATATATACGTAATTTAATAGTCTCTTTTATTTTTTCAGTTTTAAGATAAGATTTATGAAATAATAATTGAGATAGTTCAATTCCTAAATCTGTAAATAGTCCTGTTAAATGAGTTGTTCTGACAACTGCATTTGAAATTTTTGTAACGAAAGAGTTTTGTAGTCCCATTGCATAAAGAAGTAAACAAATAATTACATCAGGATATTTTATTAAAGCAGGACTCCCCAAAAAACCAACAGAAGCTAGAATGAAACATTCTATTAGTGTAGGTAAAACAAATACGTTTAGTTTTTTGTTTTTTCTAAAGGTCTCTATTAAAAAGCTTGAGGAAAAAGAACCAAAGAGAAATGAAAAAATATAGAGTAAATAAATTGTTCCATTCCAAAACTCAAAATTAGCAACATCACTTATGAATAATGCAAAGTGACCAGTTACATTAGTTGTTAATTGAGAAAACGCTAAAAACCCTGTAATATTTACAATACCAGCCACAAAAGACAAAACAGTGGCAATTTTCAGGTTGTGTTTTAAAGTCCTGCTTTTGCCTTGATGTCTAAACATATATTTTTTAGTTTGAACAATGTTTAAATGTAGACTAATGACCTGGTTTAGCCAAGGAATGCAAGATGATTACTTTTTATCAAAACTAATATAACCTTTATGGAAAATCATAGTAG
>TARA_R110001606_G_scaffold353447_1_pt1 | contig 10684 bp, 9 predicted proteins | sample TARA_R110001606 | Tara Oceans TARA_R110001606 (sample SAMEA4398315) | marine metagenome | biome: Polar Biome; feature: [SRF] surface water layer (ENVO:00010504); material: water (ENVO:00002006), including particulate matter (ENVO:01000060) such as... | depth 5 m
TGTACACCTTGTGGACCTTGTGGACCTTGTGGTCCTGCTACGTTTGAGGCAGCACCATCGGGTCCTTGTGGACCTTGTACACCTTGCGGACCTTGTGGACCTTGTGGACCCTGAGGACCATCACTCTGTTCTTTAACACCGACCAGACCATCAGTATTAATAGTTAAAATGGTTTGTTCTGAGGATTGATTTGGGAGGGATCCCGAAATAATCAGTCCATTTTTAATTTTAAATTCGTTTGCCATTTTTTATCCGTTTTTCACTGTCCAAACAGGGTGTTTAATTTATTTAATTTATTCTTTTAGTAATTTAATACTACACACTGTAGTAAAGGAAGCACCAGTTTCATTACTAACCCTCATACCAAACCCGGCTCCAGTCAATACAACTAAAACCCCTAAACCATCAGTATCTCCTATATCAGTAGTAACTAATTCAGAATGTCTAGTTGCAGTGGTATTAGCTACTGCAGTTACTACCCCAGTACGCATGTTATTTCTACCAGCATCATAGAATGTATAATCTATTACAGCTCCTACATAAGTTGAAACACTTACTGAAAATACGGTTGTTATACTATTATCAGGTATTGTTTGTTTAGCTGAAAGAATAGTAGTATGATCAGTTTCAATAGTACTACCACCAGTTAAAGTAAGGTCAGCACTGCTACCTGATATAGTAATTGAATTTGTAGTAGTAGAGCCATTATCAGTTACTTGCTGTAAGGTTTGGGATGTTGAACCTGAAACAATTCCTGTACCTTCAAATAGTGATTGTGATGTAATATATTTTACTAAACCAGTACCTCTTTGACCATTAAAATGAGGACCACTTTGACCAGATTCATGACCACCTACTAAGATCCTAAAGCTATTACCTGATGGATTTTCTTCAACATTAGGTAAATCAATAAAACTAGAAGAAACCGCAAACTGGTCTGTTGCTATTTCTATAGTTTTAAGGTCTGCAGTATCATTGTAAGGATCTTCATCTTGCCCACTTTTTAAAGTTTGGGTTAGTCCATAAGTATAAGCTTCAATTGCTTGGACACTACTACTTATTAATAAAGCCTCATTTATAATTGGACGGCCTAAATGAATGTATCCATTTCCACCATTATTAAGGGAATTACCATAAATTCTAAATATCTGATTGTTCCAGGTGCCTGAGTTTTCTGAAACACTAATTTTAAAAATTGATGCTTGATTACTTGTATCATCACCAGAACTTCCTCTTTGTCCTAAAAACTTAAAACCATAAGCAAAGTCATTAGAATTAAGTCCATCTCTATATTGGTATTGACCCTGGTAAAAATATTTGCCATCTGGGATTGCTGCTAAAGTATTATCTGAAAGTTTATAAGAAGTTTTATATAAATCTAAAACACCTAAATCATTATCTTCAACATAGTTTGATTTTCTTTCAGCATTTACAGTTTTGTAACCCCCAGCGTATATAGTATCTCCGCCTTCCCCGACATTATTACTTTCATTAATTGTAAGAGTACCGGGATCAATTGTAATACTATTAGTAGTAGTAGCACCATTATCAGTTACATCTTGAAGTGTTTGTGATGTAGAGCCTGCTTCGATAGAGGCAAGAGATGCAGAGACTGAACCCCACCCATCTATTGTTACATCCGTAAGACTTGCATCGCTTCCAGAGACGATGACTTTTTTCCAATTTGGCATATTTGTTGCTATTATGGTTGGTTACAGGATGCGCCTGCCCACTTCCCCGAAGGGCCTATAATGTCCATGATAAATACACAAAAGAAACCATATATTAGTTCCTTTATGTATTACTTTTTGGATGTTTTTACAGGGGGACCTTGACTTAAATCCGTAATAGCCTTATCTGTTTTATCTTGTAGTGATACCATGCTGCGAGCGCTTTGACCTTGGATTGTTATAACGTTTAAAGCAGCCCTAATAACCTGTAATTCTTCTAAATTGTACATTATTCAAATTGTTTTAAGTTGTTTTTTAGCTTAGTAGCTAAGATATAAATTACTTCTACCATTTCCCCCTTAAAAGTAGAGGACTTTATAGTATGTAATAAAACTTCAGTTTCTAATTTATCTAAATATATACCTTTAGGTGCCTTAGGAATTACAGAAGTAGCCTCCCCGGGTGGAGAGACTACTTTGTCTTTTATTTTGAGTGAATTGGCTTTAAAACCCATATAACTTTTTAATTTACTAAATAACCTATTAAACATAAAATACTTTAAGAATAAATCCAAATATCTTCACTGTTACTAGCAACATATAAGTTACCTTTTTTATTGTATCTTGCAGCCGGAGCATCTCCACCATTAGGATCATTCCCTGCAGTATTGATAGCAGCTGCCATAAAAGCATCTGGGGTATATGCTGAGGCTGTTGCGTTAAATGATGTTCCAATACCCCAACGCGTTACTGAATTTTCGTAAGCAAATACGTCACCTACATCCTGTGTAGTTTGTTGAACAACAATACCACCATCTCCAGCAGCATTTGAACCTGAGGCTAATAAGATAAATCTATCAGCAATTGCTAAGTTAACTGTATCTTGGAAAGATGCAGTACCTAATACAGTTAAATCACCTGATATAGTTACATCGTCTGGAAGACCTACAGTAATTGTTCTACTAGTACCTATAGCAGCAGAGCCACCACCTGTAATTTCAATTTCATTTGTAGTACCTGCTACTTCAATAGTAACATTACCTTGAGCAGCTGTATTTACAAGAGAGCCATAATCTACAGACAATGCTGTTCCGGCACCACCTGATAAACCTGTTCCAGCTACTGAAGTGTTTAATTGAGTAGCTGTAATTCCAGCATCTGTTACTTTAACACCACTAGCTCCTACTGTTAAAGTAGTACCATCGGCCTCAACCGTAACGGAGGCTGTAGAATTACCATCATATGTAAAGTCGACAATACCGTTACCATCGGTTAAATCAGCTAAGTTAATACCAGAGGCAGGTACATTTGTTAAACCTGAACCATCACCTAGGAATGAACCACTAAAGGTTGTAATGCTACCACCTAATGCTACTGATTGAGAACCAATAGTCATTGTAGAGTTAGTTAATTTAGCATTAGCAATTGAACCAGCTAACATATCGTTAGTTACACTAGCTCCTCCAATTTTAACAGTGACAGTTTGACCTGAACCCGTAGTTTCAATACCGGCTCCACCAGCTACAGTAAATGTTTGAGAATCTAAATCAACTGTGAAAGTACCATCATCAGCAGCACCATCTAAATCTTGAGCTGTAACATTATTATCAACGTAATCCTTAACAGCGGCTGAAGTAGGGATTGTAGTATCATTATCGTTATTACCAATACCCTCAGCTTCTGTTACAACAGCTGATGATGATAGTTGGGCTACTAATATACTATCGTTAGCGATTGAATCGTTATTAACAGCATTAGAAGCAATTTCAATATTTGTAATACCATCCGTACTAACTTTAACACCACTAGCACCTACTGTTAAAGTAGTACCATCAGCATCAACCGTAACGGAGGCTGCAGATTGGCCATTGTATGTAAAATCAACAACACCGTTACCATCTGAGAGCTCAGAAAGAACAATACCCGTAGCAGGTACATTTATTAAACCCGCACCATCACCAGCAAACGATCCCGTAAATGATCCTGTAAGGATTGCTCCGGACTGTCCTTGAATTAAATAATTTTCATCATTGGCAAGTTGAGAGTTGGAACTCCCTGAGACAATGACCTTCTTCCATGTAGCCATAATGTTATATTAGTTAAATTTATTATAAATATGTTAAAATTCTGTATTATTCAAATCCTAACCAAAAAACTGAGCCCGAGTAAATAAACCCCCCGGTTACAGCTGTTGGTGTAGTTTGTAAATTTCCTAAGGTAAAAACACCTTCAGTATTTACCTTTACTTTTTCATTATCACCATTCCCGTCTTCAACATGAACTACAAATGGATCTCCAATTCCCGAGGATTTAATAAATAAAGAACCGGTTAAAGTTGTAAATCCTATTACATCCAATGAGCCTGAAATACCAGCTGATCCCGTAAAAGGAAATGTTGAAGAAGATTGTGCTATAGGTTCCCAGCTGCTATCGGAGCTTGGATTAGTAGCATCTACTAAAACATAAAGTGTATTATTATCTTGTTGAAATACAACTAAACCATCATACACATTAGCGGCCGAAAACCCTAAACGGGCAGACTGGTCCGCTATAGATATTCTACTATCTACAGGCTCATTATTTGTAATACGGAATCCACCGGGTAGTATAATTGCCATTGTATATTATGTTAAAGTGTAAGTTATACTAGTCCCGGATCCACCTGCTTGTAGTGTATCAGTTTTGTATATTTTATAATTTCCTACAGTTGTTTTACTAAACTGTCCCAATACTCCAAATCCCCCAGTGGTAATGTTTGTAAGATCACTCCTAGAAGAATCATATACTATATACTGGAATTTATCTCCGGACCAAGTTATAGTAATTACATCTCCACTTGGATTTGTATTTCCTTTATCAATAACCCCTATGCTATTAACCCATAATGCTAAATCCTGGAGTTCAGAATTACTAAAGCTTGAGGATGGTGAAGCACCATATCTAACACTCCTAATTTTACTATAAGTTGTTGTTCTATTTCTAGTTATAGATAATTGGGGATCATTGTCTCCTGAAGGTGATTGGTATGATGCTGCTGCTGTAATTGAAATATTACTTGAACCTGCTGCTGATCCCGTTACAAATATGGGGGATGTTGTTGGGTTAGATATCAATGAAACTTCTTCCCAACTGTTAGCTGAACCGTATGATAGAGAAAATGCTATACTACCTGTAGCACCCTGTTCAATTTGATTTGAGGATGCTCCAAGTTGAACTGTTGGAGTACTAGAAATTGAAGGAACTCCAGGGTTAGTCTTAGAAAGGTTACCGGATACAGTATCGGATGACTGGTATAAACTACCATCTAAGGGTGAACTTGCGGTATATTCTAAAATATATGAATGTGAACCACTTGTTGTTGTACTGTAAGATAAAGAGGTACCACTTCCTACTTGGGTTAATAGGCTAGAACCTTCATATAATGAAGCTGATATCAGAGTGTATGCTCCACTACTCCAAGAACCATTAACATTATAGGCATCTAATTCTTGGTTAAACCTATTAGTAGCAAATCCTGAGAGAGATGCATTAAGTGAAGTTGGTACTTCAGGGGTGCCAAATGTAAAGGTTAATTTACCATTTACAAATTGTACACCAACATTATCATCATAATCATTTACTTGAATGTTGCTTAATGAAAAGTTATCCCCACTAGCTGAATCATATGTGATAGAGGCTGTTAAAGCATGAGAAGCGGTAACGGCATAATCAGCATAAGAGGCAGATGTTGCCGATGCTGTAGAGACGGTTAAATCAAATGTACTTCCGTCCCCCTTTTCAAAAGTAAGGATATTACCGTTAGCAGACCCCGTGGTTAGCAATGAACCTGTATCTACATTGGAGGTATTTTCTATATCTACAGTACCACCACCCCCGTCGGTAACAGCAAACCCTGAACCTGAGAAATTTATGGTAGAAGTACTTGAAACTATTATGCTACTATTAGAAGCTACCGAAACCCCACTTGTAGCTGGAGCTGGGAGAGAAAAGGCAAGTGAATCTCCATCTAAGAGACTACCACTGCTCCCCAATTGAGTAACTTCAAATTTTTCGTATCCTGATTCTAAAGGGGATACAGCATTTATTTCTAAGAATTTAAAAGTATTAGCATCTGTAGCCGAAACTAATTTAATAATAGAACCAATACTAATTGAGTTAAGTACTGTTGAGAAATTAATTTCAGGGGAGGAACTTAAATCATCTACTAAAATGTAATTAGGAGTAGAACTCCAATCTGCATTTAATTTTAAATACCCATTAGGAGGACTAGTGTTTGGGTTAGTATCCGAATCATACCTCCACTGGGCTAAGTTACCATCTATCCCGGGTGAACCAGATGAACCTGAAGGGCCAGATGAACCTGAAGGACCCACTGAACCCGAGACATTAACTGTAAAAGTTGAACCATCACCCTTAGTAAAAGCAATACCATTGGGAGATTCTGAGGCTGTTACTAATAAGGACCCAGTTTCTCCACCTCCGGTGGCGCCAAAAGAGCTTACTGATACTTGGTCTAAAAATCTTATATTACTCATCTTATTGGTTTGCTTTTAATGCTGCAACTTCATCCCTTAACTCTTTAATAGCAGCCATTAATACTCCAAAACCACTACTCTCTGCAGATTGCATTGGGGTTGGTCTAGTAGTAACGTTACTAACTTGACGACTTCTACCATCAGAGGTAGTTTGTGGGTTAGCCATAAATACTTGAGGTTCCTCTGTTGTTTCCATAGAGAAAATAATCTTTGATTTCGAGTTATACTTTTTAACTGATGCCAAATCCTTTTGTATTATGTCCGGTATTATATACCCATACATATTTAAGTTAAATGTACTTCTTACTAGTCTTTCTTGGCCATCATTAAGCTCTTGAATACTATTAAACTGGTCAATAGAAGCATTAAATTTAAACCTTGATGGGTCACCCCAATAAGCATCTGAAGCGTAGTTTACGGCTTCAATTATTTTATTTAGTTGGTCGATGTAGTAAGTTTGTATTGTAACACTATATGAAAGAGTTACATAATCCGGGACTACATTAGCTACAAACTGTTTGGTTTGAACCCTATTATTTAGGGCATTGAAGTTTGAATATAAGTTTTGACTATTGTAAGATTTTTGCCATGAGGTATATAGGTTAGGAAAATTAGCATCTAACTTATTTGTTAAATTTCTTTTTTTAACAATATTATCACGTTGGAACATAATAATAGGGTTCATAATTTTCCCGTTTTGATCTCTATAGTAACCATCTTTTTGAAATGATTTCCATCTTTCAGGGGAACCATAAATAATAGGAACTGCTATTCGATTTCCATTTTGTATTACTGTGGGGCGAATTACATTTTGAAAATAATACAAGATAGCTTCATCAATGTCTTGAATACCAACCGTAAAATCTTTATATGTGTCTCCCTTATTAGACATTTGTTCAGAACGATTAAAGGGAATATGGGCTTGGTCTCCAAAGGAAATTGCTGGTGCTGGAGTGTCAGTAGTGAATCTATCTATTCCATTTTGTGAAATTTCTTTCTGAGACTTAGGTACTGGTTTTCTATTCTGGGCCATTAAAATCTTTCTTTATAGGGTGAAATTTGGAACTTATCAGCTGGGACATAGTGTGTGCTACAAATTATAGAAACACTATATCCAAATTGGTCTAATTCAAAATTATTTAATGGGTTATTTCCGTTATCATCCGTATAAGGGTAATCTGGGTTTTTACCTACAAAGTACTGGTTAGCATTAGTAGTATCTACTTCGTAGTATCCTTGATCATACATTATAACATCACCAACTTCAGGAACTAAATTACCCCCGTATACACTAGGATCAGCATTAAAGTTTTGTAATTTATTTAATAAATCATCACGTAAGAATTTAAAGGTAATACCCCAATTAAAATCAACACCTAAGCTACTATCTGTAAACTGTTGATCATTTCTTTCAACTATAGCATTTAGTAATACAGGCTCATTCCAAAATCTTTCTTTGGAAGCTTCACCGTACATGTTAACTATTGTTTCTTTTATATCCGGTTTATAATACACTACCTGTTGGGACATAACGTTCCCCATCAACTCACGGTTGACGTGTCTAAATAAACTTATATCGCGCGATTCCCCGTATAATGCCATTAGCCGATAAATATAGTCATTGGAACATAGTTTAATTCGTCATTTCTAAATTGAGATTCATTAGATCTTCTTTCTAATAATGCTCTTCGGGATGTTTCATCAAAGTATGTTCTTAACTTTTCGACTAAAGCATCTCTATCTTTTTCACCACCAGCTAATAAAGAAGCACCATTTAGGGTTACATCTGAACCTGGGATTGGGATGTTTGTATATTTGTTTCTAACATAAGCTAACATTTCTTTAGAAATAGCTAGTGTCATTTCAAATATCCAACTTCTACCTACAGAATTAAGTTCATTGTAAGATGGGTTTACATACGGAACGTTACTTACATTAGAAATCAAACTAGAGTTCCCTGTAACAGAGTTTGCTAATCTTTCGGATTTAAGTAAATATTGGAACCATAATCTTGCACCTGTATCACCGTCTCCTGGTATTGGGAAGGTTCTAAGCTTATTGTTAATAAGTTCAAAGGTATAGTTAGATCTTCTAATGGTTTCACTCATTTCAATAGATTGCATTCTAGCAACATCAAAGTTAAGAGGCATCATTAAAAAATTCATAGCCGGAGAATAACCACCCCAACCAAAAGCATCTATTACACCTATATTACCCGTACCGGTACCACCATAGGGATCATAAAATCTATCAATAGCTGGGGATGATTGGTAAAAGACTCTTTTAATTTCTAGATCAGAATCTGATATTCCATTATCTAATGCCCACTGTCCTAGATCATAATCTTGAACGCTACCTGTTAAGATTACAGAACCACTGTAGTAATTTACATTACCACCAACACCAGCTTCGGTACCATATTGTTCTGATAGACGAATTACATTACCTAAATTGGGTGTAATGATTTTATCATTAAGTATTGTTGAGTTACTACCACCTTCTAAAGAAAGATAATTTTCACGAATTTTATAAGCATATAACTCATTCCCATAAACTGTAACCGCTTCTTCAAAAGCAGTAAAAAAGTTAATATCTTGCAATTCAACATTTTGGATAGGATATCCAAGACGTTGAGCACAAAATTTTGCTACTTTATTAGCATCGGATTGGAATTGAGGATCATTATCATAAAAGCCAAAAGGAGTTTCTCCAGGAGCGAATGATGATGAACCGGGCCAAATTGCTATGTCTGCCATGTTATTTTATTTTAAATTTCTGTAGTACCTAGAGTACCATTATTAGCTACTGTTAATCTAAATTTAGAACCATCTGGTGAGGTTGTTATTGGATCTTTTAGTTGTAGTTTAGTATATATTACATCTCCGCTAGTAGCATCAATGTTTATAGATGGGTCATTATTATAATATGAAACGTTGTATACAAATTTTTCACTATCTCCTGATGATGGGGTAAGCACTTTAACATAGCCATCTAAATCATAAGTTACAATAGTACCTGTTTCAGTCATAGTACTTGCACAAGTTAACATAACATCATCTATAGTTTGAAGAAGAGCATAAGTACCTGCATCATATACATAAGTTACAGATTTATCATCAGTTTCATTATAAGCCCCGGCAATTAATACGTTATTAGAAGGAGAATACATTAATCCCCCATAAGCCCATGCATAAAAATCTACACTACCATTAGGATATCCCCAGGTTAAATCTCCACCACTAGTTTGTGATAAACTGATTACTTCTGAATATACCCCACTGGCGGCGCCACTACTATAATCAAATTCTATAATAGAAGAAGTATGACTTCTCCCCTCATCTCCCCTATTATATATCCAAAGTTTGCTATTTAAAGAACCGGCCATAGTTTTTCCTTGCCATGGGTCCCCAGCACTCCCATGGCCCGGGTCTGAGAATTGGCCCCAATAGGTTTTAAAGGGTGCATCCGTAGATGGGGAAGAAAGCGATGATGTAACTTCTGCTATAGACATAGTGGGGTAACTACGGTCACCTGACCAAAGTAAGTGATAAAAGTTTTTTGTTGATTCATCCCACAAGGCATCTAAACTAGCTCTTAGGGCAATGTTGCTACTTGGGTTTTTATAAGTCATCCCACTATAACCATTCCATTGAGAAACATTGGTGCCAAATTGAGGTGGATTAGATGCAGTATCTATTGTAGTAATGTGTGCCGTTCCGGTAGGGGTTTGGTTAAATCTGGCAGAGAATAATAAGTCCTCACCTGAGCCTGAGAATCCTAAAGCCATAGGGTTTACCCATGCTATGGTGTTGAAAAAGTCATCTACAACATCTCCATCACTACCTCGTAATCTCATTTTACCCCCACCGCTTTGACCTGAGGCAAAATATCCCCCAGATATATGGGTTGTAAACCCGAACATGAGTTGATTGTCGTATTGAGAATTTACAAGTTCAGCTGGGTCTGAAGGGTTTGATGAAGAATAATGTAATACAGTATAAACATTACCGCCGGTTGAACCCGTAATTACTAATACTTTTTCAATATCCGGTAAATCTACTATATTAGGGAAAACGCCGCTTTGTACAAGAGATGGGTTATAATATACATTTAAACTAGAAGTAGAAAAATTTTCAAAAGTATTATCAAGTACCTCAAAAGAATTAATAGTATACCTCATCTTACTCACATTATCTGATATAATAAGTCCATCACCGGTTTTTGAGGCTGATAGCTCGGTGTAGTAATAATTACTTGTGGAGGAAGATGCTGCAATTATAATTTGAGTAGTAGAAGGAGAAAATATATCTGTTGTATTAGGTAAAATTTTCCTGTTAATAGCATCAAATGTCCATGTATCATTTATTAATTCATTTACAGGAATATTATCAAATAAAGAACCACTAGAGTTTCCACCTCCACCTGCACCCGCAGGTCCTTGTGGTCCTTGTGGCCCCGCTACGGTTGAATCAGCACCATC
>TARA_R110001606_G_scaffold182448_1_pt1 | contig 10682 bp, 4 predicted proteins | sample TARA_R110001606 | Tara Oceans TARA_R110001606 (sample SAMEA4398315) | marine metagenome | biome: Polar Biome; feature: [SRF] surface water layer (ENVO:00010504); material: water (ENVO:00002006), including particulate matter (ENVO:01000060) such as... | depth 5 m
AATGGCAAAAGCCATACTCGCAGACATCGCAAAAATGATTATAAAGATGTTAGTAATGAAAATGCTACAAGCTACTCTTGGAGGTAGCTTCGGGATTCCTCTACCAGGTGCCCGAAATGGTGGTGTATTTGCTCAGGGAGAGAAACAGAACGGCTATAGATCTGGTGGAGTTGCTAGAGGTTCTCAAGGAGGATATCCTGCTATGCTACACGGCACAGAAGCTGTTGTTCCTTTACCGAATGGAAGATCTATCCCTGTAGATATGGGTAAGCAGTCGGGTCAGATGGTCTCGAATGTTACTGTTAATGTATCCGCAGAAGGCAATACAAAAACTGAATCTAATGATGGTGGAATGGATTCAGAAAAACTAGGCAAGGCTGTAGCAAATGCAGTACAGCTAGAATTACAAAATCAAAAACGCTCGGGTGGAATACTTAACCCGTATGGAGCAGCATAATGACTATAGGATTTATTTATTCAGGGAGCAACTATGCTACCCCCGATAAAGGACTATCGCGACAAACAAAACACGCTGTAAACGTTTCTAAGTTTGGAGACGGATATGAGCAGCGTGTTGCCAAAGGTATAAACAGTCAGGGAGAAACTTACAATCTACAATTCAACAACCGTACAGCAGAGTTCGTTGACGATGTAGTTGTTTTCTTAGATGCACAAAAAGGCATTACTAAGTTTCCCTTAATTTTACCTGACTCTAATCAAAGCTCCAATCCTTCGGGTCCCGCAGGCGTTGGAGAAAAAGAAATAAAAGTAGTAGCAGATACGTATACAACTACCTATCTTTATGGAACTTTTTACTCATTAACTGTAAGCGTACGAAGGGTGTATGAAGCATGACCAACCTAATAGCAACCGACCTACAAGGCACAGAAGTATCTAGTGCTGTTGTAGACTTATTTGAAATCACTACTGAGTCAGGAACGTTTTATTTCCACCCAGGTATTGGAGAAGATCTAGACGATGTACAGTTTCGTGATAAAGTAGGAGGAGCTATACGAACGTATAATGCTATTCCTATGATGTTAGACGGCGTGGATCTCTCCGCAACAGGAGCATCTCACAGACCTAATTTAACCATAGCAAACGTAACTTCAGAGCTAAAAACCACTGTAGGTATTACAGACTACGATGATTTAACGGGCGCGACTCTAGTACGTAGACAGACCCTACAAAAATACCTAGTAGGTAATTCTGGAGACTCTACTCCCCCTGTTGAGATGACTACTGCCTCTTACAAAATAGATAGAGTGTCTGCATTGAACGCGATAGCAGTAACTTTTGAACTTGCAGCAGTATATGACCTGCAAGGCATCGCCCTCCCTAGAAGAGTCATGGTAGGCAAGTACTGCAGCTGGATTTACCAAGGATTTGAACTACAAGATAACGGTGGCTGTGTATGGAAGAAAAATAGTAAAGTACGCACTGTAGACCCTTCTAACGCTAATGCCTATGTAGAGCATGATGTTCTATATAATCAAGAAGACAAGCCTTTAGTTGATAATGCTTATCTATCTGGACGAAGTAATTGGGCTACTGCTACTGCATATAATCAAGACAGCTATGTAAAATTCTCTGGTAAAATTTATAGGGCACAGCTACCTCACACAAGTAGCGCAACTAACGACCCTACGGACAATACAGGACACTGGATAGAAGCACTCGCATGGACTGCTTACTCCGCTTCTGCTACTTACACTACAGGGGCACTTGTTAAGGCATCGTGCCTTGCAAATGGAAAAACTTTAACCACAATATTCAGGTCTTTACAGACTAATAATCTAAATAACGCCCCTTCTTTATCCTCTGGGTTTTGGGAAAGAGAAGAGCTGTGTTCAAAAACACTTAACGGATGCAAGTCTCGCTATGGAGCACGACAAGTATCTACTGCCGCAAATTCAGCTCCGTCAGCAAAACATGATACAAGCGCGGTTTTACCTTTTGGAGGGTTCGTAGGAACTTTAAAATTCTGATATGATACAATTTTTAGAAGAATACAGAGAGCACTTTGAGGCAAACTATCCTAGAGAGGGTTGTGGAGTTTTAGGGGTTGTACACGGCGACTTAAAATGGTTTCCTTGCACTAATGTCGCAGAAGATGACAATGATTTTGTTATAGACTCCAAAGAGTACATAGCTATATCACACAAAGCCGATATAGTCGGGATAGTACATAGTCATCCAGATGCTACAAGTGAGCCTAGTACTACTGATATAAAATATTGTAATGCTACAGGACTACCTTATTATATATTTAGCTACCCAGAAATGGATTTACATATACAAAAGCCCGAGAAAGAGACAAAAGCATTGTACGGAAGAAACTATGAGTTCGGGTACAATGATTGTTTTGAAGCCGCTAGAGACTACTATCTAGAGCAAGGCCTAGACATACCTTGCAGACCTCTATTTGAAGATGACTGGTGGCATAAAGGTTTAGACTACTTTACGGACGAGTATATAGGCACATGGAACTTTTCAAAAGTAGATAGCAACATGAAAAAAGGAGATCTACTCATTTTTACAATACAAGCCGCTGTGGGAAATCACTGTGGTGTTTACTTAGGGGATGATATGTTTTTCCATCATGCCGAAAACAGAATATCCACCAGAGAGAACTTATACCCTTTCTGGAAGAAATATATAACAGGAGTTTACCGTTATGATGCGTAATGTATATTTACAAGGAGAGTTAGGCCACAGGTTCGGCTCCGTTTTTAAAGTCAATGCTGATAGCTACCAAGATATCTTTAAGTGTATCAATGCAAACAGACCAGAGTTCTTAGGTTTTGTCAGACAGTCTCACTTAGATGATATAGGTTTTATAGTCGAGCAAGCCGGAAAAGGCGTAGAAGATGAAGAAGATTTACTCAATCCTTTAAAAGAGGGAGACGTAACCATAGCTATAGCACCTGCAGGATCTAAATCAGGACTAGGTAAGATACTTGCCGCAATTGCTATTGTAGCCTTAATTGTAGTCACTGGAGGAGCAGGCTTCGGAATAGCAACGACTACAGCATCTGGAACAGGCTTAGCTACTGCAGGAGGTTGGGCAGTAGCAGCAGGAGGTGGTTTAAGTATTCCAGGAATGTTTGCTGCTATGGGAGTTCTAAACCTTGCAATGATGGGTATATCTCAAATGATGGCTCCCGATCCGTCAGTAGACTCAGACGCTCCTGAAAACTATGCTTTTAATGGCAACGCACAAAATGTGAAAGAAGGAGATCCTATAGCTGTACTCTATGGACGACTTAGAGTACCAGGAAGACCTATTAGCATAAATGTATCAAATGAAAGCTACTATAAAAACTATAGTGGCAGTATTCAAAGTGGTGATGGTAGCTTACAGACAACAACTACGGGCACTTCTACGGCAATTAATATAAACAATATAAACTTAGGGAGTATTGGAAGATGAGTAATAGACATGGTGGTGGAGCAGGGCCTGGAGCTGGAGACAATGGTGGAAACCCACATAATGGCGGATCAAACACGGCCGGACAATACTCGGGTACTGTTAGTGTAACTCAGAACGATAGCCAAGTAATTCAAGTTACTGATGTTATATCAGAAGGGCCTATTTACGGTTTAGTAGATGGAGCAGCTTCTGTCTTTATGAACAATGACAGGGTTATAGAGCCTAGTAGCGCCTCTCAGCACTTAAGCAGAGGTGTTACTACAATTACTCTGACCAATGGTCAAACTGGGGCAGTTATAAACAACTCTCTAAGTACTAATCCTATTACTCTAAATGAGGAGGCAGGAGGTTCTTTAAACTTAATTATTCGTGAAGGCTTCACTGGTCCTAGTGGTCAGCTAGTAACTTCAGACTGGCTAAGCCGGCACAAACAAGTATTAACAACTTCAAGCAGTTTTTTTACTTCCTCCATGATTACTACTTCCGCAGGAAGAACAAACCCTGATCAACTAGTACCGGCTAGGCTTGTAGCAATTTCTGGCAGTAGTACTACTCCCGACGGTATACCTATCGAAGGTTTTCTTCACGCTAGAGACTCGGGTACAAAAGCTCGCTGGAGAACAGGACACTTTGGAGACTATAATGACTATGAAATTACCGATGGAAACTACACACTGCACCTTGATAGAATAGTAGCAGTTGCGGCAGTAAGCGGAGTAAACGTTACTTTAGCAGCAACTTGGGCAGGTGCCACAGGTACTTATGCTTTTGATAATACAGGTATTATAAATCTTACAAGTACACCTGCCCAAGCTTTAGCAAGCCAAAGAGTGCAAGGAGCAGCAGTAAGCTTTAGGCCAGGAACTCTAAACCAGACTCCTATGGGCAGTGGAGGTTCTTCTGCAATTACTGTAAATTTTTCAGGCTTATCCATGGAGCATACCACAGGATATGGAGGAGATCAAGCGCCAAGAGTATTATTAGCCAGTGGCAACTTAGCCTTGACTGCTGAACAACGAATAGAATGCGACAAAGTAAAATTCCGTATAAACTATCCTGGAGGCTTTAAAAGTATTAACGGTAAGGGTGACGACAGGGCTGCTGGAATTTTCTATGACATAAAAGTAGCTATTAAACAAGAAGGAGAGTCCTCTTTTGAAGCCTATAGAACTATTAATAGTGCTTTAAAACATACCGGAAAGAGAGAAGACTCTGTTACTTTTGAACACAGTATTGATTTGAGAGCTTTAAAGCCTTTTATTGATTTTCGTATCCAAATAAACAGAAAGTCCTCGCACGAAAATCCAGGCTACGATTCTTTCGGGCAGCGTCCGTCTGACGATTGGACTAATGTAACTACAGGTTCTGTTCATAGTGCCACTTGTATCTTGGATGAAAAATTAAATCATCCCTACACTGCAATGGCAGAAGTCGAGTTTAGCAGTAAGCAATTCACGGGACTTCCTCAAAGAACCTACGATGTTAAAGGAAAACTAATACAAGTTCCTAGCAACTATGTTACTAGAGACGAAGCCGTTAATGGAGTAGCTACCTACAATAGGAATACTTCCACAGGAGCCATAGAAAACACTTACCAAGACTGGGACGGTGCGTTTCGAACTTCTTTGGTTTATACTAATAATCCTGCATGGGTATACTATGATATAGTAACTAATAACAGATATGGTTTAGGAACTTTCATAAAAGATACAGACATAGACAAGTATGCTCTTTATAGAGTTGCTAGATACTGTGATACACTCGTGACAGACGGAAAGGGAGGAGAAGAACCTAGATACACTCTTAACACTTATCTTACTAAGCAGGCAGACTCCTATAAAGTCCTAAAAGACTTGGCAACAAACTTTTTAGGATTACTATACTTTTTAGACGGTAAACTATATACGTCTATAGACGCCCCTGCGAGTCCGGTTTATAATTTCACAAAAGCAAACGTACTAGAGGGAGCTTTTTCTTATGAAACAACTGGCTCTAAAACTCGTGCTAACCAAGTTATTGTTTCTTGGAACGATCCTGATAAAAACTACGCCTTACAACCTTTACTTGTCGAAGATAAAAGAAATATATCTTCAACAGGTAGAATAATAAAAGAAAGTGCTGTAGCCTACGGGTGTACTTCTGAGTCTCAGGCATTGAGATATGGAAGATGGAAACTATGGACTTCTGCAAATCAAAAAGAAGTAGTTTCTTTCCAAACAGGCATAAACGGGGGCTTTATAACTCCGGGTGATGTTATTAATGTGCAGGATTCTGATAGGTATGCTGTTAGACTGGGTGGGCGTATATCTACAACAGGCACTATCAGCACCACAGTAGTACCTCTGGACAGTAGTGTGGCTCTACTTACGGGGTCAACATATACTTTGGCTGTTGTCTTTGTTAAGCCTTCCGCCTTTACGTTACAAGATGCTTATATTAACGGAACCTTCTATAAGGCCGGCAGCCTAGTTACTAGCGCTTTTGTTGACAGCAACAATAACGGAACATACACATATCAAACTATAGATACCCCTGAGGAAGCTGCAAATGCTAAAGGGAGCGCGACAGTAACAGACGCTCTGGTACTAGAGTGGAAGGACCATCTTAGAACCGAGGCACAGCCTGTTTCTTCTAGCTTAATTGGTCAAACTCGTACTTCTCTCACAGTGTCTACTGCCTTTACATCTGCCCCTACTGCGGAAGATATTTGGGTCTTAACAGAAGAGAAAAACTCTCTTAATGTACAAGGGTCTGCCAAAGAGTATAGAGTTTTAAGCATTGCACAAAGCGACAAGAACGAGTATGACATTACAGCAGTAGAGCACTACGACAGTAAGTATGACTCTGTTGAAGAAGATTTCACAACTTACGTTCAGACAGAGCTAGAGCCGAGTGTTAGATCTACGGATATTGTGCCTCCTGTTACTGCTTTGTCCGCAAAAAGTGCTTTAAGAGCCTCAGGATCTGCGAACGATACTTTGGTATTGTCTTGGAATACTCCTGAAAATGAAGAAATTGATGGTGATGTCGTTAATGGAGTACAGACTTCTTACTACCGTAACTACGGCCGCCATAGTAGTCAATCTCAGTCTAATACTTATGAATACTTATTAGGCTTTATGATTGACCATGATATCCCCAATTACCCTAGCCCTATAACTTTAAACAGACATATCACTGGATTTAATTTTGACGATATAGATCCCGGTGATTATACTATAGCTGTAAGAACTCGAAATATTCTTGATAATCTTTCTTCTTCAACCAGTATTCAAGCAACTGTTACAGATCGTTTTACAGACGTACTCCCTCGTATGGCTTTGGGAGCACCTTACGGAGGCTCTTGTAGTACTACTACAAAAATAAGTAATGCAGGCTTGTTCGAACTGGTCGACAGTACTTACGGGTTTAGACCCGCTCAGTCAAATGGTGCGATCCTTGCAAATGCCTCAACAACCGGCAACACTTTCCAGTTGGACATTTCTGACATGCCTATCATTAGTGCTCCTAATACTAGTGCTCTTGCAGGTACTTTTATTGCAGACCATCACTATGTAACTATGAGGTCTAATACTTCTACTAACATACTAAAACTTCTGAAGTATGTTAAACCTACCTTTAATGTTCCTTACTGGATAGACGCAGGCACCGGTAGTAATGCTACAGGTCTTACAAATTTAACGGGCACACTACAGGCGTCTACACAATCTAAACTCACAGGAACCGGTACTGCGTTTAGTACAGAGTTAGCAGCAGGAGCCTTGGTAAAAATAGGAACCACAGCAGCTATTGTATCTAGTATAGTTAGTGATACAGTTTTATACTTAGACAGAATTATAACGGTTGCTAATAATGCAACGGCTCAGACTAATAATTATAGATTTGATTATCAGAACGAAACTATTATTGCTAAAGTATACAAAACAGCTTCACAAGTTTACTATAATAATACATACATGAGCTTAGACAGTACTCTTGTTCCTCAAAGAGGCGTAGCACGAACTCTTTACCAGTTAAAAACGTCTGGAGGAGCTGCTGATTCTGTTCCAACTACAGGTACGTTTGCTGATCCCGAAGCAGGACAGACTGCCTGGACTTTAGCAATACCGAATATAACTGCTAACAACGATAAGATATATGCAACTACTAGAGTGTTCACTAGTGACGGTAAGGATCCTCAATCTAGTACGTGGTCAGCTGCTACCTTAATAGCACATAGACAAGATGGGACAAATGGAGGCGCTGGGTCAAATAATGCTACCGTATCTTTATATAGAGTTTCGACTAACGGCTCTAGCGCACCTACCGCTTTTGCAGGTACTTTTACATATACTTTTGATACCGCAGCGATATCGAGCGGTACTCTTAATAGTTGGACTACTGCAATACCTACAGTCCCTCAAGGGTCTTATTTATGGATAAGGCAAGCGTCCGCGAGTTCTATTACTAACACTGTTACTATTGCTCACTCTGCGTTCTCTCCTGCTGTTGTTGTGAGTGCCTCGGGTATTGATGGAGCTATCTCTAAGGTAGTCTCACTAAGAGCTTCTAAAGACATCATAGAGTATAGTGCTGCGGGTGCTCATGCCTCTAGTCAGACTATTACTGTAACGGCAGACAGTACTAACTTTACAAATGCTTATTTTAAGTTTACTGCAACAGGGAGCACATTTACCGATGAGACCTCTTGGACTGATGGTTCTGCTGCTAATACGGATACTGCTACTTATAATATACCTACTACATATTCTGCTACTCCGGTTACATTCACTGTGGAAGTTAAAGAAGGAGCTTCAGGTAGTGTTATTGCTACTGATACCCTTACTATTGCCTCTATTAAGCCAGGAGTTACCCCAGATACACCCGATGATGGAATAGATGCACTAACGGTAATTTTGACCAACGAAGCTCATACATTGCCCGTGGATACTAGTGGCGGTGTTACTTATACAGGTTCTGGAACTAGTATTAGAGTGTTTGAAGGAGTAACAGAGTTAGACCATGATAATACGGGTACTGCAGCATCACACTATAAAGTTGTTACTACAGGCTCTACATCTATTACTCCAGGCAGCCTAACAGGTGAAGCCGCTAATGTTCTTTCAGCTACTTTTGGAGCACACTCTTCCATCACAGCAGCGACTGCTCTCGTAAAGTATACTATAACAGGTAAGAGAGCAGGCGGCACAGCTTTTACAATCATTAAGTATCAGTCTCTTAGCAAATCGGTAGCAGGCGTTCCTGGTACTGCAGCCAACGACGAAAAGACTGTTATAATATATAGAAAGCAATCAACTGCTGCGGACGTGACTTTTGACTCTGGCTACAATGCCACTCACCAAACGCACAGCAATCCTACTCTTAGATTAGACGGCTGGGGTACATCTCTTCCCGCGCTTGTTAGCAACGGTGACAAAATCTATGCGGCTAGTAGAACTTTTACACTTACCAGTAATAGTGGTGGTTGGTCAAGCCCGCCAGTATTAATAGCACAAAAAACCGACGGGGTTGCCATTACCGGCCCTGCTGGACTTCGTACTATTCAAGGCTACTTATATTATGAAAAAACTACTGCTAATAATCCCCCTACTCCCGAAGTTGATGTTTATAACTTCAGTAATGGAGATATAACCGATGGAGGGTCGGGTACTGATAGAGTTCATGATGCTGGAACAACAAATGTCTGGAAAAATTCTCCAAATACACAAGATGCCACGTCTAGTAATACATATTATACTGTTCGGTATTTTGGAACGGAAGCCTCCGCTAGTTCGGCAACCATTACTGTAACTTATGGTAGTATTGTAAAGCATACTAGTTTTACTGGAGTTGTTACTTTTAATAGTGGAACTTTAACGGATGGTACAACAAGCACCACCCCTATTGAGGCATCTGACGTCAACGCAAATGTTACTGCAATTAGTGGAGGAGTGATTGCTGTAGGAAGCACTATAGAAGTAGGAACAATTACGGACAATAAAGCAGGTTTAACGGGCGTGGGTACTGATGCTACATCTGTTAGAATTTACTCTGGTGCAGATTTCGCTGATAGAGACGAGGCACCTTTTAACGTAACACAAGATGGTGAGTTTACCTCTTCAACAGGTAATATAGGCGGTTTTACTTTCGGTACTGATGCCATGACTTCTACCGCATCCGTGGTAGGTACAGTACTACGCCTGGGTAGCACCACCGCCATAGGTGAGAGTGTAACTCTATCTTCTCGACCAATTGATGACTATGTTCTGTATGCGGGATATGCTCCTTCAGACAATCAGGCTGTAGAGGTATCTAACAACCCTCCATTTGGTGTCCAAAAGAATGGTAATGTTACTATGCGTTCTTTCGAGCTGAGAGATACCGCAGGTACTGTATTACTGGACTCTGATAACCTATTAGGGCCTACCCTTCTTTCTCAGATTGATTCCCACCTTGGCACACCGGGCACTCCTACAGTATCTCTTACCTTGCCGGCTGAGAACGGTGGAGTCAGCTATGCTAATGAGCTTGAACTAGAAATAGGTAGTACTCAAAACATTACGCTTGATTTCGAAATACCTACAGGTAATATGTATGTAGCCGGCTTAGGCTCTCATACAATTGCTTTAGCAAACATACCTCATGGTATAAAAGTTACTGTAGAATACAAAGCGTCGACTGCCTCTCAATGGAGTGCTTTTGGTTCTCAGCAGTTCACTGCCATCGCCAACTCAGACGATAACCCTCCTAGTTTAAATTCTTCTCAATACTGGATACAATCAGAAGGTTACACTACTCGAAGCAGTATCACCCAGTATAGGTCAGAAGTAGTACAGGGTGTTGGTTGTATTACTTCTACAGGTAACTTGAAAGGCGTCATACAGAAGACCAACTTAGCGGCAGGTACTTATGACATACGGATTTCTAGTGAGACCTCAGGAAGCACTAGAGGTATTATTTATACCCCTAGAACCACTACTACTTATACAGGTGCTGATGGAAATGATAATGGATACGGCTACTATGGTGGAGGCGCACAAACTGCTGCTAATGGACACTTACGTTTTGCAAATCGAAGTATTACAATTAGTAGTGCGGCTGGAAGCAGTGGTACAGTAGGACCAGGCTTTAATCTAAACACAACCGTAGTACCTGCAGAAGTAAAAGATGCTTCTTATTCTACCACTTACTTACCTCTGGCTGGAGGTACACTGACTGGTGACACATCTATTCACTCACTATCAAACCCTACACTAACACTTAAGAATAC
>TARA_R110001606_G_scaffold6617_1_pt1 | contig 10675 bp, 6 predicted proteins | sample TARA_R110001606 | Tara Oceans TARA_R110001606 (sample SAMEA4398315) | marine metagenome | biome: Polar Biome; feature: [SRF] surface water layer (ENVO:00010504); material: water (ENVO:00002006), including particulate matter (ENVO:01000060) such as... | depth 5 m
CCAGTTTTTTCGGAAGTGTGGGTTCGATTCCCACCTTGAGTACTAAAGGAAAAACCTCAATTTTTTAAGTTGAGGTTTTTTATTGATACAACATTAGGTATAACAAATCAACTTTCTCTTTTTGCGAAAAAATCCACAGTTGACAACCAGTGTACTTAATAAATAATTAGAACTGCTGCTTTCGCTAAATCAAATATAAAAAAATAAATTGTTACTTATCTGAGGAAACTACTTTCACTCTATAATAGGCAGCATCCTCCCCTAGTATGTGCTATTTTTGGAAATTACTTCCCCCTAAACATATTGATAGACAATTTTTTGGATCGTATAAATTTAATTTTTAACCATAAAACATCATTTTTTATGGTTTTTCACGAATATATATCGTTGATAATAAACAGAAAGACTTACACTTCTTCTGATCTCATTTTTCACGAGTTTAACTAAGTTTTTACATAAGGTCCATTTAAAGTTATTGATCGATATATAAATTAACATAATTATAAGAGGTTAATGCTGTCTTAGATTATAAGTAGCTAATAGAATTAATAACAAACAACAATAAAGATGTAGCTCAATAAAATACACCAAATTTATTATGTAGTTTATTATAACTGTTTACCAGTATCATTACAAACTTTATGGTGTCTCAATAAATTTATAATTTTAAAAACAAGAATTTAATACAACTGCAATTGTATTCAATATTTGAGTATTTTTTAATTAAATATATGATGTCCTTTAAAGAAAAACTTCTAAGATAGTTGCTTGACTCGATTCAATTTTTAAATTATTAATTATTGCTGGAAATAAAATGGTTTCTCCCTTTTGAAGTGTAAAATTTTCGTTTTGGCACTCTATTTCAATAGATCCATCTACACACATATAAATAACAAAAGAATCAAGTTTTGAATAATCTTTATTTATAAAACCAGAGACTTCTATAATATTAGTTTTAAAATAAGGAGAATGTACTAATTCACTTGATGTATTTGTCTTTATTGAATAGTCTGTTTTATAATTATCATAATAATTATAATCAATTGCATCTAAGGCTAATTCGGTATGAAGTTCTCTTTTCTCTTCAGTTTTGGCATCAACTCTGTTGTAATCATAAATACGGTATGTAATGTTAGAAGTTTGTTGAATTTCTGCCAATAAAACACCAGCTCCAATTGCATGAACTCTACCTGTTGGAATATAAAAAGTATCTCCTTCTTTTACCTTTTCGATATTTAAAATGTTTTCTAAAGTTGAATTTTCAAGAGATTTTATATAATTTTCTTTATCAACTTTTTGATTGAATCCTACAATTAATTCTGCATTTTCTTCTGCTTGCATAATGTACCACATTTCATTTTTACCAAAAGAGTTATGGCGTTCCTTAGCCAACTCATTACTTGGGTGAACTTGAATTGATAATGGAGTTTTTGCATCAATAAATTTTATGAGTAAAGGAAAATCGTTACCAAACGTTTCATAAACGCTTTTCCCAAGAAAATCACCCTTAAATTGACGAATCAATTCTTTTAGTGTTTTCCCTTTTAAATTGCCTTCACTTACTTGCGTTTCATTATTTTCTACATCAGATATTTCCCAAGATTCACCTATATTTTCTTGATCATATTTTTTTCCTAATATTGTTTTTAACTTGTTTCCTCCCCACAATCTGTAACTGTAAACCGGACTAAATTTTAAAGGATATAATTCCATTTTTTATTGTTTATTATGATTTATTTATTAATTTTTTGATTCTTTCTTTTGATAAAATCTCCAATAACTAATCAACATTAATTATTTCTTTTAATCTAATATCTTCACTAGATGCTCCTATTTGAATTTCAAAATTTCCAGGATCAACCATATACTTTCGATGCATAGCATTGTAATAGCGTAAATCTTCTTTTGCATTTAGTTTAAAGGTTACTGTTTTTTCTTCCCCATTTTTTAGCGAAATACGCTTAAACTTTCTAAGCTGTTTTATTGGCATCCAAATATCCGATTTTACATCTTTTACATAAAGTTGAACAACTTCATCTCCATCAAATTTACCTTTATTTTTAATAGTTACAGATACCGTAAATTCATCATCACTACCAATTTTAAGTTTATCAATTTCTAAATCTGAATATTTAAAATTGGTATAACTTAAGCCGTGTCCAAAAGGATAAAGTGCTTTTCCTTGATAATAACGATAGGTAAACCCTTTTCCTGCGCGCATATTATAATCTTTAAAATCTGGAAGTTCTGTAGTTGAAGAATAGAATGTTACAGGCAATCTTCCTGCTGGATTGTAATCACCAAATAAAACATCTGCAATAGCATCACCACCTCTTTGACCAGGATACCAACTCATTAAAATAGCATCTAATTCTTTATCTAACCCATTTAAAGCAACAGAACTTCCTGCCATTAGAACAAATATTACAGGAGTACCCGTTTTTAACATCGCTTTTATAGCATCTTGTTGAATTTTTGGCAATTCTATTTTAGTTCGATCACCTTTGTAAAAACCATCAACTTTTTTTCTATCATTCATCTCTTCTCCTTCCCAGGTTGCATCTAATCCACCCACAAAAATAGCAACATCTGCATTTTTAACATTATTTAAAGTTGATTTTGATAAGGTTGAATTCAAATTAACATCTATTTCGTTTTCATGTTCAACTAAAGAAACACCTTTAGAGTAAGTTAGTTTTACTTTTTTACCTAATGCTTTTTTTATTCCATTAATTATAGTAATAGGTTGTGAGGCATCTCCATAATAATTTCCACGTAACGCTTCAATATTGTCTGCATTTGGTCCTACAATTGCAATTCGTTTAATTTTCTTTTTATTTAAAGGTAAAATGCCTTCATTTTTTAACAATGTCATCGATTTTTGTGCCATTTTTAATGCCATATCATTATGTGACTTACTGTCATTTATCTCATAAGATATTTGTGCAAAAGGTACATTTTCTGGAGCGTCAAACATACCGAGTTTCATTTTTGCTAACATTAATCTGTAAAGTGCTCTATCAATTTCTCCCTCGTCGATTAAACCTAATTTAATGGCTTTGTCAAGATTTTTTTGATAAACATCTCCACAATTAAGATCGCAACCTTTTCTTACGCCAACTGCTGCAGATTCTTCTGGAGTGTTTACAATTTTATGATTGGCATGAATATCATTAATCGCTCCACAATCTGAAACAACATAACCTTCAAACCCCCATTTATTTCGAAGAATATCTTCTAATAATAACCAACTTGCACTAGCAGATTCGCCATCAACACGATTATAAGCACCCATAACAGAATATGCTTTAGCATCAACAATTAAATCTTTAAAAGCTGGCAAATAGGTTTCCCATAAATCTCGTGTATTTGGCACTGCGTTAAAGGAATGTCTATTCGCTTCTGGACCATTATGAACAGCAAAATGTTTTGCTGTAGCAACAACTTTTAAGTATTTAGGATCATTACCTTGTAAACCTTTTACAAATTGAATTCCCATTTGTCCAGTCAAATAAGGATCTTCTCCATAAGTTTCATGGCCACGTCCCCAACGAGGGTCTCTAAAAATATTAATATTTGGCGACCAAAAAGTTAACCCTTTGTACATACCGTATTCTTTATTTTTAAGCGCTTCATGATGTTTTGCTCGAGCTTCATCGCTAATAATATCAGCTACTTGTTTTATTAAATCAACATCAAAAGAAGCAGCCATTCCAATTGCTTGTGGAAAAACTGTAGCCCTTCCTGCGCGTGCAACTCCATGTAATGCTTCATTCCACCAATTGTATGGCAAAATATTTAAGCGTGGAATTGCAGGTGCATTGTTTCCTAATTGTGCAATTTTTTCATCTAAAGACATTTGATTTACCAAATCTAAAGCACGAGTTTTAAAATCTAAAGAAGTGTTAAGGTATTTAGGGGTTTTATCTAAAGCAGATTGTGCTGAAGCTTTGTTTGTTAAAAACACAGAGACAATTAAAATGAATAAAAAGAAGTTATATTTCATAAATTTAATTAAATATAGTTAATAGAGAGGTGCTGCTTACGCACAAAAGTCATCAATCTTAAAATTTTAAACTAGTTGATTATCGTTTATAAACTTACTATTTTAAGTTTTAAAAACAAATCTATAACACTAATAAAAAGATTGCTTTAATATATGTATCAGCCTAATTTAAGGCTCTTTTTTTCTATTAAAAACTAAACAAACCAGTCATCAAACAGCTTATTTTAATAGGAAAATAAGAAAAAAGATATTCTTAAAACTAAAAAGTAATTCAGTGTTATTTTTTAGTCTCCTTACGGAATTAATTAATTTTATTACAAATTAACCCGCAGTTAATTCCATATTAATTAAAATTTTAATCTATACAATGTATTTTTAATGGAAATTAATTTAAAACTTTATAACCGTATGAAAAAAACTTTATTTTTTATTACTTTAAGTTTTACTTGTTTATCTTTTATAACAGCACAAGAGGTTACTATATCCTCTAATGCTACCATAAAAGTTACAGAAGGAGCAAGCTTAAATGTTTTTGGTTTAAAACTAACACCATCTGACCCAGATGGCTTTAATTTTAATGAAAACACAATTACAAAATCCACTACAGCAATTGCTTTAGGGAATGAAAGTATGAATCGTGTATATAATTTCACGAATTCTGTAACAGCTTTTAAAGGTACAGTAGTTTTTAATTATGAAGACGCTGATGAAAATGGTATTACCGATAGTGATGCTATTTTAGAATTATTTGACGATCCAGTTTGGACAAATTATCCTGATACAGATAACGCAGATAATATGGTAACTAGTACTATAGACAATGCTATTAACTTTTCGAAGATAACTGCATCATCTTCATCTGCTACACTAAAAGTAGAGAATATAGATGATAAGTTGGCTTTTAATATTTATCCTAATCCAATAGTTAATACTATTAACATTACTCATGATGGTGCTGTTGAAGCAACATTGTTTAATCAATTAGGTCAAAAAGTATTGAAAACAAATAAAAAAACAATTGATTTTTCATCCTTTGCAAAAGGGCTTTACGTTTTACAAATAAATAATTTAACAAATAATAAATCTAATAACTTTAAAATAATTAAAAAATGAAAAAATTTACTTTATCATTAATTGCAGTTTTTGCTTTTACTTTTTCGAACAATACAAGTGCTCAATCAGAGTATGAACAAGGAGTAATAAGATATGTTTGGAATGCTGGAGAAGCAAAACCAGAAGGTAGTAGAATTTACAAATCACACCCAACACAAGGTTCAAGAAGTGCTAACGGAAATTCTAATGATTTTTTTAATAATATAGGAGAGAGATCGATTGATTTAACTTTTGCTGATGCTCCTGGTACAAATGTAGGTGATCGTGGAGGTTCAGATAGAGTTATTAGTGCTGGTTACGGTGCATTAGGTTTTGGTTCTTTTACAGCAGGTGAAAGATCAAGAGCTTCTGGTGGTGGTTCAATCGCTGTTGGTATTCTTGCTCACGCTGGTACTTTAGAAGGAGTAGGTCCTTTTGGTCTTGATGGTGGAAATGCTGGTCAAGTTGCTTTTGGTTGGAGAACTAAAGCTACAGGTAATGGTTCTGCTGTAATGGGTCATGGTACTACTGCTGCTGGAGATTATTCTTTTGTAGCAGGTAATGGTACAACTGCTAATGCTTCTGGCGGTGTTGCTTTTGGAACATATAATGCAACTACAGATGCAGCGTTTGTTATTGGAAATGGTGCAGATAATGACAATAAATCTGATGCATTTATCTTAAACAAAGATGGTTCTGCAGTATTTTCTGGAGATGTAACCGTAAATTCAGATATGCGTTTAAAAGCAAACATTATTTCATTAGGAAGTACTTTAGCAAAACTTTTAAAAATTGATGGTAAAAGCTATGTAATGAAGAAAAATACTGCTGTGCAAAAAATTGGTTTATTAGCTCAAGATGTAAAAGAAGTTTTTCCAGAATTAGTTAAAGAGGCTAATAACGAAGAAGGAACATTATCTGTAAATTACCAAGGTTTAATTCCTGTATTAATTAATGCAATTAAAGAGCAACAAGAAGAAATTAACGAATTAAAAAGATTGATTAAAAAGAACTAAACTAATTAAACTTTTATTTGAATTAATAACCCTGCCTCCTTTTTAGGTGGGGTTATTTATTTAATAATTTTAATAAATAGTGTTCAAACAGATAAATAATAAAAGATGAAAAAAATATTTACTTTAATACTACTAAATATATGTCTATTTTCTTTTGGACAGGTAACTTTTACAAACGTACCGATTAACAAACAATTAGTAGCTAGAGATCTTACGACAAATTTAGGAACTGTAACTATTTCTGGAAGCGTTAATAGTAATGGTGTAAATTATAATGCTATTCAAATTGAAATATTAAGAAGTGGTGCAGCATACAATATATTTACAGAAAACTTAAATTTTAATGGTAATACAGCTACTTTTGAGATTGATGTAACTATTGCTTCTGAATTAGCAAATTATACCATAAACATAAACGGAATTAATGGAGCAAACTCAACTTTAATAAGAAGTGCAAATGAAATTGTTGCTGGAGATGTGTTTATTGTGCAGGGACAATCTAACGCCGAAGCAAATTCGAGAAATGGTAGTGCAAACAGTAATCAAAGTCCTTTTCTTAGAGTATATGCAAGTGGAACAGAAAACGGTAACAATTTACAAAACAATGACAAGTGGTTTTTAGCAGAAGGAGACAGGCATAAAGATATTGACGGTAACGCTGGGCAATGGGGCTTAAAATTAGCTCGTATGCTTATGGACGATTTGCAAATACCTATTGCTATATTTAATGGTGCTCACGGAGGGCAACCTATTGAATTTTTTCAAGCTCCTGGAGATTACAAAACCTCTACATCTTCAAACTACGGAAGAATGTATTATCGTTTAAATAAAACAAGATTAAAAGAAAATGTACGTGCTATATTATGGTCTCAAGGAGAAGCAAACTCATTTGGAGTTGGTTTAGCAACACAAAGCTATATTAATTTATTTAATGATTTAAAAGCCTCTTGGTTAAACGACTTTCCTAATATCGAACATTTTTATATGTTTCAAACAAGAGATGGCGATTGTGGAACAACAGCTGGTGGACGTTTAAAAATTAAAGAAGCACAACGTCAATTAGCGTTAAACGATGCAACTATTTCTATTATGCCAACTACTGGTATGACTTTACATAACGATAATTGTCATTTTCCATATACAAATGGTTATGAGAAATTTGCAACAAGAATTTATCCTTTAGTAAAAAGAGATATTTATGGTGAAACACAACCGCAAAACATTGAGGCACCAATGATTTTATCCGCAAAATTATTGAGTCCTACAACTTTAGAAATTGAAACTAATATGACTTTAGATTCAAACGTACCAAGTTTAGCTAATATTCAAAAAGATTATAATTTGACAAATGTAGGTTCTGCTTCAATAACTGCCGCACAAATTGCAGGAAGTAAAATTACATTCACACTATCTACTTACCCTGGATTTGGAAGAGCATCTACAATTTCATTTATAGGTACAAATGCAGCGAGTGCTAATAACATAAAAAATGATAATGACATAGAATTAGTAAATTTTAGCTTTTTCCCAATTCAAGATTTATCTGATAATGGAAATCCTCCAGATGGTGGGAATCCTCCAGGAAACGGTAGCGATAATACTGATCCTAAAATTATTAAACTAGAAAATGGTGGACAACTTTTTGTAAAAGCAGATGCTTCTCTAAATTTAAAAGGTTTGGTCTTGAACCCAGATACTGATCTTACGCTTACTAATGATAATGTTGCTACAAGATCTTTAGATGCTTTGGGTACTGCACCAAATGAAAGTATGGCTAGAGTTTATAATTTTACTTCAGCGACTGCTAATTTTACTGGAAAAATAACTTATTATTATGATGATGTTGACTTGGTTGGAAATAATGAGCATACGAATGCAGTTTTACAAGTTAAAAATGAAGCTGATATTTGGATGTCTTTTGCAGATGAAGACACAAATAATAACAAAGTAACTTATACTGTTACAAACCCTATTAGAATAAAATCTCTTACAGCTTCTTCTTCAAACACAACTTTAAGTGTAGAATCACTTTTAGAAGAAATGAAAATTTCACTTTACCCAAATCCTGTAAATTCTATTCTAAATATCCAATATCAAGGTAGTTTAGAAGCAAAAGTTTTTGATTCTTTAGGAAGAGAAATATTATCTAGTACCACAAAATCTATAAACATGCGCCAATTACCTGCTGGTGTTTACATAATACAAACCATAGATAAAAGTATTAACAAAACAAACAGTTATAAAGTTATTAAGCAATAAATATTAAAGTATTAAAAAACAAAATTCACCTTTACTAAAAAGTAATAGGTGAATTTGTGGTTTAAAAAAGAATATTAAAAAACTGAAAAACACATGAAAAAATATAAAATTTTAACATCAAAAAGAATTTTTCAATTTTTTATTTTTACACTATTTTGTAATATTAGTGTGTTTAGCCAATGCAATGCCGAAGAAGATTCATGTAATAAAAAATACAATGAAGTTGCGTATTTAACCACGCATAATGCTTTTAATTCTGGGCAAGATGGTTTTAATTTACCAAACCAAAACAACAACATTGCAACCCAACTTAATGATGGAGTTCGCGGTTTAATGATTGATATTTATAATGATAATGGAACAACTGTGGTTTACCATGGTTTTTCATTTTTGGGTAAAAAACCTTTATCAATTTATTTGAATGATATTAAAACTTTTTTGGATAATAACCCTAATGAAATTGTTACCATTATTTTTCAGAATGATCCTGGAGTAACTGCTAATAAAATTGAAAGTGATTTTACCCAAGCAGGATTAATGAATTATTTACACACACAAAATAAGTTTTCAGCATGGCCAACATTACAAACCATGATTAACGAAAATAAACGTTTAGTTATTTTTAATGAAGTAAATAATGCCTCATCAGGTCAAGGTTGGTATCATCATATATTTGATTTTGCAGTTGAGATTAATTATGGGCAAATTAACTGTGATTACGGTAGAGGAAATCCATCAAATGGACTGTTTGTATTTAATCATTTTGTTACTTCTGGTACCGGTACAGCAATTACTGCGCAAGCGCAAACTGTTAATTCTAATCCTTATTTTATAGATCATATTACCAATTGTCAACAAGAAAAAAATAAATTCCCAAATTTTATTACGGTTGATTTTTATGATATTGGAGACGCAATGGATGTGGTTAATCAATTAAATGCATCAAATCCTGGAAGTGGAGGTTCTGGTGATACTGGAAATCCTCCTGGAAATGGTAGTGATAATAAAGATCCTAAAATACTTCAATTAAGAAATGGTGGGAAACTTACAGTAAATCCCAGCGCATCTCTTAACTTAAAAGGGTTAAAATTAACACCAAGTTCTACAGCTCACGTATTTGAAAACAACAATACGATAACACGTTCTTTGGAAGCATTAGGTTCTGATCCTAACTTAAGTATGGCACGAGTTTTTAATTTTGAAACCGCAATAAACAATTTTAAGGGTGAAATTACTTACTATTATGATGATGTTGATTTGGGAACAGTTACACATGATAATGCTGTTTTACAAGTAAAAAATGATGCGGATTTATGGAATAATTTTGCAGATGAAGATACAGATACAGATAATCAAATTGTACATACATTTAACAGCGAAATCCAATTTAAATCTTTTACAGCTTCTGCTTCAACAACAATATTAAGTGTAAATTCTTTAACTGAAAATTTAGAAATTTCAATGTTTCCTAATCCAGTTTCTTCAGTTTTAAATATAAATTATGACGGAAATTTAAGTACAAAAATTTTTGATTTTCTTGGACGATCTGTAATTAAAACCAAGTCTAAAACCATTAACATGAGTAATTTACCAAACGGTTTATATATTATTCAAACCAAAGATATTTTGTCCAACAAAACAAACAGTTATAAAGTTGTTAAGAAATAAAATTATTCAACTGTTATTTTAATTTCTTTAAAAATAGCATCAGATGCATTTCCAACATAAATAATATAATCGCCTTTTTCAATGTTCCAATCATTAATGGATTCATCGTAAAAGGCGATTTTATTTACATCAATAATAATCTCTACATTTTTAGATTCATCCTTTAAAAGTTTAACTTTATTAAACCCTTTTAATTCTTTGGTAGCTCGTTTTACTTTAGAATTTAATTTTCCAACATAAACTTGTACTACTTCTGCACCGTTAATATTTCCGATATTTTTTAAAGTACAACTTACCTTTATACTATCAGTAGAGTTGTATTTTTTTTTATCTATTTTAACCTGCGAAATTTTAAAAGATGTGTAAGAAAGTCCGTGACCAAAAGCAAACTGTGGTGTTATCTTTTTAGTATCGTGCCAACGATAACCCACTAAAACATCTTCTTTGTAATATTGGTTTGTACCATCGCCAGGATAAGACAATTCGCCATAAAAATGAGCAGCATTATCTGATAATTTCTTAGGAAATGAAAAAGGTAATTTCCCTGACGGATTTACTTCACCATTTAAAACAGAAGCAATTGCATGACCAGCTTCACTTCCTAAATACCAAGCTTGCACAATAGCTTTTACTT
>TARA_R110001606_G_scaffold87709_2_pt1 | contig 10667 bp, 11 predicted proteins | sample TARA_R110001606 | Tara Oceans TARA_R110001606 (sample SAMEA4398315) | marine metagenome | biome: Polar Biome; feature: [SRF] surface water layer (ENVO:00010504); material: water (ENVO:00002006), including particulate matter (ENVO:01000060) such as... | depth 5 m
GAGACGAGGCAAACGTGCCGAATTATCAGGTCAAATTTTATCGCCTGGTGAAATGGGATATACTACGGACACTAATCAACTGTATGTTGGTATAGAAGAAGCAGTTAATGAAATACGTTTTGACCCTTTCGCAAATGCACATGCTACAATTCAAGCATGGTTAGATAGTGCTGATTGTCCAGTTGCTAATTTAACAATAGATGAAGATTTAATTATTCAGGATATTCCTGCAGGGCAAATAGATAATATTGTAACTGCATTGAATACGTACACTCAAACAATAGTTTTTAACTCTGCGGTTGCTACATTCAACTTAACTGAACTCTTAACACAATACAAAAAGAAGCCAACAACACTTACCTCCCCAAATTTAGTTCCAAATGTTTCTTCGATTACTTCAACGTTTACAGTTGAAGGTGAAACGATTACAGTAAGTGCAGTTACACTCACGTCATTGTTGACTACACTACAAGCAAATGCGGCAATCAAAGCGGCTAACGTAGAAGTTACTTTAAACAGTACTTCCAATAAAATTATATTTACAAAAATTGATGGTCTTGAACTAAATCTTACTTTTAGTAATGCCGCTAGTGCAACCGCAGTAGGTTTCACTCAGAGTATATTGCCAATTAATGCAGGTTCATTTGTAGTAGGCACATCTTATACGATAACATCATTAGGAACTGATACACTTGCTACAGTTACATCCGGTTCATTCGTAATAGGCACAGTGTATACGATTTTAGTACCAGGAACAACAGATTTCGTTGCAGAACAAGGAGCCGCGGATAGTCTCGCAGGTACAGTATTTACCGCTACAGCGACAGGTTCAGGAAATGGTACTGCAACAAAAGTTGCTTCTACAATTCAAACAAACTGGGAGGCCGCAGGCGCACCAGCAGTAGACGTTGCGGGTTCATTTAAAGTCGGCACTATATACTCAATTGTAGCACCCGGCACAACAGATTTTACAACAATAGGCGCGGCAAATAGTAATGTTGGTACTACGTTTACTGCAACTAATGTAGGTATCGAAGAAATTACTTCAGGTAACTTTGTAGTTGGAAGACAATATACAATTAGTACAACTGGCAATACAGACTTTACATTAATTGGTGCGGCAAATAGTAATGTTGGTACTTTGTTTACTGCAACTGGCGTAGGTATAGGAACAGGCGTTGCTAATTATCAAGGTACAGGAACAGCAACATCTGTTTTAGTTGGTACAGTATTCACAGCAACCGCAGTAGGTCAAGGTGATGGTATTGCAACATATGATAACGGCGTTAACACAGTTGCGGCTATTTCTGGATATGATGTTTATGCTAACGGAAAAATTAAATCATCAACACCAGGTTCTGGTATTACTACAGTTACAGTAGAAGTTGATGAAAATTCAGATTACTTTTCAATTCAACAAGAAGGCACAGGTGCAAAACCTTATGCTAATGCACCAGACAATAGTCCTTATTACTATTTCGGTACACCAAGTACTCCTAACTATTCAACATTGTCTCCGTCAGTTGAGTCTACTTCAATAACAGGTACTACAGATACTAAGATTGGATTATTTGGACATAAAAGAAAAAATGTTGAAGTTCTTACAGAAGAGTCAAGAAATCAATTATTTACTAATCAGCACCTAAAGTCATATTCATCTGCAACAGGATTACGTTCAGATTTATTCAAAAAGTCTTTAAACGTAACAGTTGCGGTAATTAATGCAACTGCTTGTGTAGAGGGCAAACAATATGAAATCGTAAGTGCAGGAACAACTAATTTTACATTAAATGGTTCTGCTAACAGTACAGTTGGTACTAGATTTTATGCAAATGCCACTGCTCCAGTTGGAACTGGTACTGTAAAACAAATCGGTACATTCTTAAAATATCCTAAGGCAGATTGTACATCATTCTTTATAGATTATTCATTAAAGCAATCAGATAGCACAAACATGTTTGTTCGTGTAGGCACACTTAGAGTTATCAACGGTGTTCCACAAGGAATTGCAATTGCACAAATATCAGACGAGAACACAGAAGTATGGCAAGATTTAAACAGTGATAGTATAAAAGATGTTGCTACTGAATTCTCTAATATTGTTTTTGTCGTAAAACTTCAAGGTGATAATATAGAAATCAATTATACTCAGAATGCTAACAACTTAACCGAGATTAGTTATACTGTAAAAAGATGGACGATGTAAATGCAAGATAAAGCAATATTGCTTTATGAATGGCGACAATTACGATTAAAACTAAAAAAAGAATTAACACAACCAACACTACAAGAAATCGTTAATTGGTGGAAAGCCTTTCCTTATCATAGCAATGGATTTAATTATGATGATGTGACTACCTGGCCAGATGTATGGGAATACATTAGTGAGGAATTCTATACGAATAGTGGTAATGGATTAGGATGTTTCTATACTCTATACCACTCTTACCCAGAACATAACCCAGAAATATGGCTAATATTAGACCTTACGGAAGGCGGTGAAATATACTTAGTTGCCCATATGGACGGTTATGTTCTGAACAGATTAAACGGCAAAGTCGAGAAATACGAAGATATTAAGAATGATATTGACATTATGGAACGAACTGTGTATAATGACATTGAACCGCATCTTAAAGATAGGAAATGATTAAGTGCGTAGTTTCTGTATAAATAAATACATATAACAACAACAGGTAAATAAAAATGCTAAAAGAAAAAACATATAATTCAGGTGACATAGTAACAGTATACTTACAAACAGGTCAAGAAATATTAGGTAAATTTGTATCAGAAGATGATAGTTCTACTGTTCTCACAAAGCCTTTAACTGTAGCGATAGGACCACAAGGTGCGGCATTTCAGACATTCACTGTAACAGGTGATAGTGAAAAGAATGTATCATTTAAAACAGGAAAGATTATTTCTGTTCTAAAAACAAATGAACAAACATCTGCATCATATATAGAAGCAACATCTGGAATTATTGTATCGGCTAAAGGAGGCCTTGTAAAATAATGTCACACGCCGCACGAACAACTGACCCAATTACAGCACACTCACCGTGTGCGCCTGGAAAATGCGGACCAGGAAGTAACAATGTGATTATTCAAAATTTATCAGCATATCGTGTTGGGGATTCGACACTCCCACATGGAATACCACAAGGTAGTCCACCGTCATGTGTTCCGCATGTCACTGCACTAGTGCAAGGTTCTCATAACGTTTTTATAAATGGTCAACCAGCAGGTAGAGTCTCTGATGCTCATTCTTGTGGTATTAGAGTTGTGTCTGGAGCAAATAAGGTAGATATCAATGGTGGAGGTAGTATTTCGCCAGGCTTTGGTAACTCCAGAAGGTCATCTCACTTAGCATCTCGCAGAAGTGCCTCTGGATTATCGGGCAATAGTACTCAAGTTCCCGGATCAAATTATATACCGTCTGACTTGTCTAGTTTTATTAAATCTAAAGAAGGATTTACTTCTTGTGCGTTCTGGGATAATAGCCAGTATACTAATGGATACGGCACAGAAGCAGATAGTTCTACAGAATGTATATCAGAAGCAGAAGGATTACGCAGATTAGACGCAGATATTACTACACGTAAAAACTATGTTGTTACGTACGGACAAAACAACGGATATAACTGGAGTAACGACCAAGTCAATTCTCTTACTAGTTTCGTATATAATCTAGGTCTCGGAGGGCTTGCTCAAGTAACAGACAATGGCACCCGAACAGATGCAGTTATTGGAGAAAAAATTAAATTATACAATAAAGCAGATGGCGTAGTAGTGGATGGACTCACAATACGTAGAAATGAAGAAAGTGCTTGGTTTATACGGGGCATTACATAAGGTGAATATCAATGGCTAGTGAAGCAGAAATCGAAAGACTATATCAATTGTTTGTCACAAATGGTGGCGGAGCATTGTCATTTTCTGGTGCAAACCTAACACCAAAACAATATTCTGATGCTATTGCGACATCTAATTTGACGCCACTTGAAATGGCTCAATTAGAATCAAGACAACATCAATTTAATAGACAAAAAGCATTAAACACAATTGTAACTGAATTAGATGCTAACTCATTTAATAATCCATATGCGCCTAGGGCAACTTATGGCAGTTCTCTATTCTCAGCATTAGGCTCAACATCGGGTTCTATAAATGCCGGATTAATTAATGGAGGGTTTAGTGGCTTCTCTGATGTTAATAGAGCATTAGTAGTTGCTGGAGTATTGTCCCAAACGGGAGTAGATTTAGAAAAAATTATAAAGATTGCAGGCTTGATGACATTAGGAACTGCAATGTATACGTCTTTGAGTAATCATACGAATAATCAAACAGCAAACATACCAAAAACATTAGAAGATGCAAGTTCTTTGTCAACGATGAACGAACAGTTTGGACAACAGGGAGACCCTTGTTCATTCTTTAATCAGTTGATGGGGATATTGGCTGGTGTATTTGATGGTACTTTAGATTTTATTGAAACAGCAGTTGGTGATATCTCATCATTAGTAAACAAGACAGGTATTCCAGCAATTCTCTCATCAATTCTATCAGCATTAACAGGTGCCGCTGGCGGAGTAGTAGGTGCAATCGCTTCAATAGTTGGATTACTAGTTGGATCCGCTTTAACAGTTTTAAAGGCATTAACACCTTTAGTAGGAAAAATTATTAATGCAATCGCTGATATCACTACACAGATTGCTTCCGAGATTAGTTCTCTTGCCGATATGGCGGCTGAACTTCTTAAAAAAGCACTAGCACTACTTATAGGAAGTGCGGCAACTGACCCTTGTAAAAAAGCAGTATTAAACAATACAGGTTCAGATGCAATGAAAGGTGCAATAACGCAATTAAATCAACCATTGGGAACAGCCGCGCCAGGTGGTATCGGAACAACAGTAGATACCAGAGCAAATAAAGATGAAGTAGAAAAGAAAATGACTCAGGCACAAGCAGAAGCATTACTTAGGGCTGGTGTTCCTCAATCACCATTTACAGATGCGGCAAAAGTTTATGGAACATACGATTCTGCACTGCATTCTAATGCATCGTCATTAAGTCTTCGACCAAAAACAAGACCATCAACGATTACTTCCTCTACAATTACTGAAAGTGACGAAATGCCAGCAAGACGTGATGGTGAAAGTATGGATGAATTTATGAAACGTATTGGCGCAACTCGTCAAGCAACAACTGAAGAGAAAGAATCAACAGCAATGAAGAGTATGGAAGTCGTTTCATTACAAGCACGAGGACAGGTAAGAGAATGGCAAGAGAAACAAAAAAATTATACAAGAGATTCTAGAGCAGTAATATCATCAATGCAGACTGCATTATCAACGAAAGATTTCACAAATAAAACAGCATTAAAGAGTAGATTAACACAATTAATCAACGCTCAATACGACAGTCAAGAAAAGGTAGCAAATCTGACAAATGAGTATATGGACACATTCTATTATTGGACTGAAGGTGGCAAACCAAGCAGAGTAACAGAAGCAAAAATACGACATATAGTCAATGCACGTATTCGACCAGCACAACAGCGTACATATGATAACGCAGTGGCTTCATTAAATTCTGTAAAATCCGAATGGGATAGTATTGACATCCAGATATATTAATGTTATAATACAAATATAACACTAACTTAAGATAAATACTACAAAGTATTAGTTTTGGGAATATATTATGAAGGTAAATGAAATAATCAATCAAGTAGAAGAGGGAGTATATGACCCTCATATCTTTAAAGCAGTGTTTATGGCTGGTGGACCAGGAAGTGGTAAAAGTTATATAGCAAAGTCAAGAATATTAAAAGGCGGTGGTTTAAAAATAGTAAATTCAGACGACATCTTTGAGTATAAGATGAAAAAAGCAGGTCTAGACCACGGCGACCCAGAAGTCATATACAGTCCTCAAGGACAAGAAGTTCGAAATCAAGCAAAACAAATGACTGGAAGAATGGAAGATAGATATCTTGATGGTAGACTTGGTTTAATTATTGATGGAACAGGCAGAGATGTAGATAAAATTGCTCGTGCTAAAGAAAAATTAGTTACAATGGGTTATTCATGTATGATGGTCTTTGTTAACACCAGTTTAGATATAGCACAAGAAAGAAATTTAGACAGAGAACGAGTTTTACCAGCAGAAGAAGTTGAAAAAATGTGGAATGCAGTTCAAAATAATATGATGAAATTTCAGCAATTGTTTGGTGATGGCAAATTTCAAATCGTTGATAATAACGGTGGTCTAGAAGACCCAGATAGAGCAGAAAACTTTCGTAAGGTTGAGAAAAACATTACAGCGTTCATATCACGCCCACCATCAAATCGTTATGCTAAGAAATGGATTGATATGGAGACAAGAAAAAAGAATGCAACTAATCAACAGGAATAATATATAAAAATGGCAATAATAGATAAACTGGCCGAATTTAGAAAAGAAATAGATTTAGATTTTATAAAAAATACACACGTTCATTATTGTACTCCTTGTTACGCAGGACAAATCTCAGAACCATATTTTAGGTCATGGACTAAAGGTCACATGATGTTTACGAAATATCAAATTCCCTATACATTAACAACATCAGCAAACGAAAGTTTAATATCACGTGCAAGATGCCATATGGTAGCCTATTTTATGGCTAATCCAGAAGCAACCCATATGATGTTTATAGATGCAGATATTAACTTTGATGCACTTGATATATTACATATGCTACAACATGATAAAGATGTTATTGTTGGCGCATATCCAAAAAAAGAATTAGATTGGGCATCTATTAAAGATGCGTCAGAAAAAGATGGCGTAGATGTCGGTGAACTCAAAGATGCAGGTTCAAATTATGCCATGAATCCAGACTGGGATTATAACGAAGAAACTGACAAACGTAAATTGCATATTGAAGATGGATTAGTAAGACTTAAAGATGCCGCAACAGGCTTCATGCTTATTAAACGAAGTGTCATAGAAAAAATGGTAGAGTCTTATCCTGAATTGTATTTCAATAATGATTTAAGATTTGAAAAAGAATTCGCAAAGTGGACATATCTATTTTTTGATTGTATGCATGAAGAAGACACAAAGAGATATCTTAGTGAAGATTATGCATTTTGTAGAAGATGGCAAAAACTAGGTGGTGAGATTTGGTTAGACCCACTTGTTAAACTAGACCATATTGGACATTATACGTTTAATGGAAACATCAGTAAGATGTTTTATTCTTCTACTTCTTCAAGTGATGAAGATTTGAAAAGTTAAGTTATTCTCACAGCATAAATAATCGTATGCAAGAAGAAATACAAAAATGGATTGACGATTTTGTTACGCAACCCAATAAACTCTTAAATGGGTTTCCACCATGCCCTTATGCAAGGGCTGCCCTCATCAAATATGTAGAAACTGATAGCATAGCAGAATCTTTAGCAGATACCAAGAATAATTGGTCAGATGATGTAGAAGTAGTGTGTTTATACACAGCGACAGAGAATTATACACCTTGGATGCTAACCAAACTCGTAGAAATCTTTAATATGGAAGCAATGCACGAAGATATTGTTGCCCTAGAAGACCACCCTCTCAATGAAGAAATTATTAATGGAACGAAGATGAATTTTGGTCAATGTAGTTTGGTATTGGTTCAACGATTGAGTAAAATAAATAAAGCAAGTAATATTCTTAAAGACCTGGGATATTATGATACTTGGAGTAAAGAAAATTTAGATGACGTGGTTAACTGGAGAGAGCCATGAGTTATTCATATGCTAGAATTAATTTAGATAAAACAGATTACAGTAAAATAGGTTCATCAGAAGTTTTACCTAATCCCGACCCTAATCAACTTAATGAGATATACTATAAGTATTGTCGCTATCATAAGTTCAATAGTGTTATGCCTTTGTTTGATAGAGATTACAGAGAAAATGACATAATAGGATATTATGATGGAGATGTATTAGTTGCGTTTAGTATGATAGTAATATATGATGATGAAAATGCTGAATGTGTACAATTTGCATGGGATTATGCTAATCCTAAATTACAATTAGGACTAAAGACACTAAAACATGAGTGTGCATATTATAAAGAAAAAGGTGTTAAATATATGTACATCGGTGGAGCAGATGCATATAAAAATAAAATGGATGGACTTGAAATAATGAGTCCGGTATCTTGGATTGAAGACAGGTGGACAATAGATGGATTCGAAAAAATACCAGGTAAATAAAGTTAACGCATACAATGGCTGGGATCCGTTAAAGCAAGTAGTCCTAGGCAATGTATTTGAACCAGAGTTCTTTGAAGATGTCAAAGACTCTAAACTAAGAGATTTATTACAGCAGATACTTTATGAAACTAGAGAAGACTTAGACGGCATTCAGAAAACATTAGAAGACTTAGGGGTTGAGGTAGTAAGAATGCCCAGTAATGGCAAAACTGCACTAGGAATGACAAGACAATCAAGCCCACGAACTATCAATGAAGCGGCAGAACTAGGTGATAATGTAGTATACGAAGAAGGTAAAGTTTGGGGTTTACCTAAACCATGTCTTATGCCTCGTGATGATTTTATAACATTGGGCGATAGAATTTTATATACTAGTCATCTATGGGATGAAGTCATCGACCAAACTTCAATATTTAATCCTAATTGCTTAGATACTTTATTTCAAAATGAATTTGAACAATACAAACAAGGTAAGATAAAGTACGGACCTCTAAAACCAACAGACCATCTTTTACAAGACGAAACAGATTATGAGGGTAGATACTTCGATGCTACTTTTCAATTCTGGGCACCTCTTATTCATCGGGTGGGCAATAGACTTATTATCGATTTACAAGATTGGTCTAATATAGACAAATTACTATTAGAAAGATATCCAGAATTTATAGGTGCGAATGTCGCCATGGGTGGGCATAATGATGGTATGATGAATCTGCCTAAACCAGGATTAGTTGTTTGTAGTCCTGATTTGCCTAAGGGTTATTTTGATAAAACTTTGCCTGGATGGGATGTACTAAGAATAGAACATCCAAATTACATGAAAGGCGATTTAGGAGATTGGTCAAAAGATAAACATATAACAAATGGAAAGTGGTGGACACCAGAAGCGAAATCTAATCCAGAGTTAGTAAATTACGTAGAAGATTGGTTAACTAATTGGGTTGGCTATTCTGAAGAAAGTATATTTGAAGTAAATATGTTAGCCATTAATCCTGAGTGTAGTCTTACGATAAATTATCAACCTGAAGTCCATAAGGCACTAAATAAACACGGAATAGAACCAATCTACTGTCGTTTTAGACACAGAAACTTCTGGGACGGTGGGTTACACTGCTTAACACTAGACACAGTTAGAGAAGGTGGAATACAAGACTATTTTAAGTAATAATTATACGATTTAAGTATTGCTTATTGTTTCCATATATGTTATACTTACTGTAATGAATATTATGGAGAATATCAAATGAGTATGGTTTATTGTACAAAATATGGCAAAGATATGCCTGGACTTTTTCAAGCACCATTTCCTGGTGAAGCAGGAACAAAAATCTTAGAAAACATATCAGCACAAGCATGGGGTGAATGGCTTGAGATGCAGACTATGTTCATCAACGAAAATCAATTAAATCTGATGGATAGCGAGGCTAGAGTATTCTTGGCAGAACGAAGAGATGAATTTCTCTTTGAAGGTGGAGATATCATTGAACCGCCAGAGCCTATGTAATGAAAGAGTTAACTTATCAACTTCATGCCGCAGACGTGCCATTAAATATGCACGGCAGTATAACAGGTGCATGTCTATTTGATATATTAGACCGAGCGGCTTTGGTATGGATTAATGAAAACATCACAAACAAAATTCAAGGTGTATCAGTAGCAACATGTACAGCAGATGTAAAATATCACCAACGGGTATTACAGTATGGTTTTATTTCAGCATTTGCTGAATGTGTTGACATTACACCAGGCAAAATTACAATTGAAGTTGATTTGTATAATAGAACAAAAGACCAAGAAAAGGGTGAGTTAGCAGTCACTGGCACACTGTCATTTAGCATGATAGATGACACTACTTATAGATTAAAAAGAATACCAAGACAATTTTTGAGTATTAACCAGGGAGAATAAATGCAAACAGCAGGTAAAGTATTAGTAACGGGTGGTGCAGGATTTATAGGTACGGAACTAGTAGAACAGTTGTATAAAAAAGGTTATGAGATAACTATCTTGGACAAACAAGAGAAACCAATTGGACTAGACCATGTTAAGTATATTAAAAGTGATTTGTCAAGTCCCGCTAGATGTGTAATGGCTTGTGCAGGGCAAGATTATGTCATTCACTTGGCAGCCAAAGCACGAATTCCAGAAAGTTTTATTAATCCTGATGAATACTTTGATAGCAATGTGACAGGCACGAGAAATATATTAACAGCCGCTAGTGCAGTGGGTATTAAGAAATTTGTATATGCAGGCTCTAGTTCAGTATATGGTAACAATACTGCCCCTAATAAACCAACTCATAAACCAGACCCATTAAATTACTACGCAATGTCAAAATTATTTGGCGAACACTTATGTAAACAATACAAGATTATGTTTGGTTTGAACTATAACATCTTACGATTCTTTACTGT
>TARA_R110001606_G_scaffold382788_3_pt1 | contig 10662 bp, 10 predicted proteins | sample TARA_R110001606 | Tara Oceans TARA_R110001606 (sample SAMEA4398315) | marine metagenome | biome: Polar Biome; feature: [SRF] surface water layer (ENVO:00010504); material: water (ENVO:00002006), including particulate matter (ENVO:01000060) such as... | depth 5 m
TGCTATGGGTAGACCTTTGTTCTACAGTGATCCTCACTACGCTATGTTTACGCAGTTCCAAGGTTTTATATCTAAGTTCACAGCGCATCACATACCAAGACTGTATGACCTAGTTAAGAGTGCAACTCCAGGGTTTAAGTACTCTACGTTTGCAACTTTAATGTCTATGCTGTTGCTTGGTTATGCTGCTCAACACTTGAAAGACCTTATTAAGTTTGGTGAGTCTTCACCTTACTTAGAAGATAACGAAAAGTACCTCAGAGCCCTGTATAGTTCAGGGTTACTAGGTACAACTGAAAGGGTTATTAGCAATAACATGCTGTTCCCTTTGTATGAAGATAGAAGTAGAACTATGGGTGAAGCTATCTGGAACTTCGGTACTGGTGAAGCGCCTTCTTCTGCTATCTTTGAAAACGTTTATAAACTAGGGCATGGTCTTATAGAAGGTGACTCAAGAGCTACTGTTAAATCAGGTGCGAGTCTTCTCCCTTTAGGATCACCATTCAAACATCGTATCTACGATAGTATGGTACAAGCCCAATGGATAACAGGAGATAACTAATGGCTAAAGGCCCAAGAGTAGTAGGTCAAGTCTTTGAAACACCGCAAGACGTAAAAGCTAAGCAATACGACTTGATACAAAACTTAGAGCAAGATGCTCCTGCCATTCCCAAGGATGAAGAAAAGGGGCGGGATGCCCCACTTATTAGTACAGCTACAGAGGCAGAGCTTGAGTCTGTAGGTTTATTAAAAAACCCAGTAGACTCTTTAGGCTTATCAGCTAAAGATAGGCTTGATGCTACAATTGCTGCGACAGAGACTGCCCATGAACAGGGTGCTACTTCGGTAGGCACAGCTGATGCTCTTAAGGAAACTATAGAAACTGCAGGAGCTCCTGTAGAAGAACTAAGTCCTGAGCAACAAGCTCAAAGGGAATCTGAAAAGGTCCCTAGCCTCCTTAGAGCTAACGGTTTATCTACAAACTTAGATAACATAGTTACTCAACTAGGACCTTACACTGGTACTAGGTTGGCAGCTACAGTGAACACCCCATTGGCTTATGATGTAGTGAACCTTAGGTTGGATTCGTTTGACAATGTAGCAGCTGACGTGGATGTAGGTACCGATAAGTTTGAAGAGACTATTGAAGCTAAGGATAAGGCTAAGCTAGAGAGCTCTAAAGATAAACCTATGATGATGAGAAAGGACAAAAGTTCTTTAATCTTAACACCTCAGAATATCTTTACTTCTAAGAAAGCTTTGGGTGGATTGACTAATCGTAGGTCAGTTGAAGGTAGTGAGCAGGTAGCTGGTATCAATAAAAAGTTTAACCCTGTAATCTCTATGGCGGTTGAAGGTTTTATGCTAAACCAAGCTGCTGCTAGAGAAAAGATAGCGACTAAAGAAGAGGATACCTTTGACCCTGCGGTAGTAGATGAAGCAGATGTTAGTATGTCTCGTCTTGGTCGTGATAGTTTCCAACAACTTCGTAGAGTTATAGCAGACATGGAAGGCACAGATACTGATGAGTATGTGCAGGACTTCCGTAACCTTACCCCTGAAGCCTTTGAGTTAATCGGTAAGTCTTTGATGGCTTACTACCAAGCAGTTAACCCACGCATGGTTAATAAGGTTAACATGGGGCCTGAGGGCGGTGAGTCTCAGTACGTGTTGACACCATTTGGTGAGCAGGTTCTAAGGCAAGAAGCTGGTAATGTATCTGTACCAAACTTTAACAAGCAGTTCTTATATGTACCACCAACTGAGGGCAGATACCAGTACGAGAGTAGCTTACTTCCTACTAGATCTGGAGCTAACCCTAACCCCGTACCCGAGGAAGTAGAAGAAGCCATTCATAACTCTTCTCAGGTTATGAGTGTTATTGATAGCAGAAGAGGTGTTCTTTTTGCAGCATTACAATCTGCAGCTGTAGCTACTAACCCGGTTATCTTTGGGCCAACTTCAGAAAACTTTACTCACAACTTAGTAGAGCAAGGTAGTGAGCGTATCAATAAGGTTATGCAGATTGGTCAAAAGCAGGCAGCTAAGCTTGAAGCTATTAACCTAGAGCTAGAAGACATAGCTAATAAGTTAGCCCTTAGACCTACGAACGCTAAAGATTTAATGTACAGGAGGGAAGTCTTACTTCAACAAAAGGAAGCTGTTGAAAAGGTTAGAGCTAAATATACTCCAGCTGCCCAGTATGCACTTATACCAGAGCACAACCCAGAGTATTTAGTAAAGCAAGATGAGCAGGGTAAACCTATTATACCTGTAGCAGGGAGCGAACTACGACCAGCTTACTTTAGTTTTGTAGCAAAGCACATGGAAGTTGCTGGGATGCTAGGTCAATATTCAGGTAAACCTTTTTATCATACCTTCAACAATCAGTCGGGAACTCATAGGTTTAATGTTATTCAGAACAATAGCTTCCAGACTAACCACATGATGCGTAATATCATTGGCTCTGGTGTTAAGTATGTAATTAAACCCGGTAGTAATACTACACAGGAAAGAGCATTGCTTAGGGGCTTTGGTCACATGTTCTTCGGAGCAGAAGGTTACATGGCTGAGCCACAGCTTAAGGCTGCTAAGGATAACATTAGACTTCAGAGTCCACGATACAAAGCTCTTGTAGGGTTGGGTGATAAGCTCATTCAATTAACCAACAGCTTAGACCCTAAGGGCATTGTTCAGGGTTTCAAGGGATTAAAGGTAACCCCTAAGGGTGTTGTGGGTATTGATAGGATTTCAGATACTTCTATTGTTAGTAAGGTTAACGCAGACCCTGAGCTAAAGGCTTTGTTTGATTCGTTAAGTAACCAGAAGGACTCTCATAAGCATAGCATACAGTTGCTAGACTACATGATGGCACTAGCTGATTACAGTAGGTCGCTTAAAGAAGGCAAGCCTTTCCATTCTTCTGTTAATGCTATCGAGATTGATGGTATTTCTAACGGACTTACAACTATGCAGGCAATGTTGGGTAACATCAGCGCTATGTACAGGGGTGGTTTGTTGAGAGCTGAAGGAGAGGAGCGAGTGCTCGGGATCTTTAAGGATATTGAAGAGGCTGAAGCTTACCGTGGTAAGTTACGTACTAGTCTTCAGGTTAGAATGGAAGGGTTGTTAAACGGCACATTCGGAGGTCTTACTCTTACTGATAACAGACTTATGAAAAAGTTTAAGTATGGCCCAGAGCAGTTACCTCTTATCAATGAGATAATAACTCTTGCTATTAAGGATGATTCTAACTTCCTTAAGCCCCCCTTGATGACCTTCCCTTATGGTCAGGAGCTACGTAACTTGGTTGGTTCTGCAAGAGATACTATTATTGCAAGCCCAGAGCTATCGACCTTAGCTAATGAGTTTGGCGGTGTTACTAACACAGCTGCGTTCCTTAATGCTGTTAGAGAGCCTGCTCTTATTGAAACTCTTGGTGCTGACCTAGTAAACTTTGCAGCTATGGCTAAGCAAGCAGCTAACGTTTCAGCTATGTTTGGTTTACCTATAGAAACTGTGAGCCCTGCGGGAGGAACTATTAGCTTTGGTGGTAAGTCTTACATAAGAACTGGTAGGGAAATTAAACCTAGGATACTTAGGACTAGAGTGAGAGAAGCTGTCGAAGAAGGTGTTACGTACAGAGAGGCTAGTAAGGCATCTGCTACAACTATTCTGCAGAGACAACTAGCAGCTGCTAAGGAAGCAGGTAACCTTGATATGGTTAGAGCTATTGAAGCTAAGCTAGGTAAGGGTTCTACCTTCAGTGCTAAAAGTACTATTGCTGAGAAAGAAAAGTTCTTTGACCCTACTGCAGAAAGAGGTGGACGCATGGGTGCTGTTGCATCTGGGCAGATACTACCTTCTCTTGCACAGTCTGTAGATGGATCTACTATTGCTCAGTTGTTTTCTAACGAAAGTATGAACGGACTTAACAACGAGATTGGTGGTGACCCTTACATACTACCTATCTTTGATGCTGTTATTACTGACCTAGGTTCCTTTGAAGCTGTAGAAGAAAAGATTAATCAGATCTTCTATCGGAACGTAACTCAGAGCAAGATGCTTGATGGTTTAAACGAAAGCTTAAACAGCAACATCAACGCTGGTGTTAAAGTTTACAAGCAGATGGCAAACTCTAAAGGCAATGAAGCTATTGATGAAGTCTTTGATGGTGGTGTTGCTGATATGGTTGTTGATTTACTTGAGAAGAACTTCAGAGATGAGGATGGTAGGATGGTAGGGCCTGCTCAGTACCATGTTAATAAGCTTAAGCTGAAAGGTAAAGAGAAGATTAACGTTGACAGGACTTACAAGAACTTGTTTGAAGCTCAGATGTACTTGATGAATAACCTATACGGAGATTTACAAAAGGAATTTGGCACTATGGTTTCATTAGCTAAGACTAGAAACAAACAGCTACAAGCTAAGGTTGCAAAGGAAGAGCAGAAGATAATGCAGTATGAGATGGATCCCGGTATTAACGTGAACTTCTTAGGCTTCTTACCTTCTAACTAATAACTATAAAAAAAGAGGGACCCGTAAGGGCCCCTCGGTATTACTATTGAACCCCTTTATTGGGGTTCTTTTTTTTGTACTCTGCTATGTTAGCACGACCACGGTTAGCTAGCTCTGTTGACATAGCTTTAGCTTTCTCTTCACCGTAACCTTGGTCTACATACTCAACAAAGTTGTTAGCTTCAATGCGCTTTACGATAGCCTCATTGATCTCTGGGGTGTACGCTAAGGCTGGGTCTAAGCCCAGCTCCTCTACGTAATCCATATCATCAATGCCTTCACCGCTTAAAATATTGTGTGACTTATTACTCATTACCCTACCTCGTCGTATACTTTACCAATGGAGAGGTTAACAAAGGGCACTAGAACTATCATACCTTCCATGCACATTGCCTTAACATCTCCTGTGTTATTGTTCATTGTCCATACAGGCCGTGAGTCTACAAACTCAAGGTCCATACCAACACCCATTCTAAAATCTAGACTTATAATATAATTACCAATACCAAAGTTCATTTATTTATCCTTAACGAATATGCCATCAACCATTCGTCCAGTTCGTTTACTGATAACCTCGTAAGCTTCATCGAGGCACTCATATAGATTAGTATTCCAAAGCCTTGCTTGCATAATAAGTGTAACAAGTATGTCACCGATAGCATCTACAGCCTCCACCTTATCTTCAGCTAGGATTGCATCAAGCAACTCAGCTACTTCTTCTTCTGTCTTAGAGAACTGCTTGAGCTTACGCTGTTTAGTAGCTTCTCCCCCTGTTAGGATACCTTTATCATACCCCCAGTCTACTACTTTATTTTCCAAGTCTTCCATAATCTCAAAGCTCATTATCTTCTCCTAGTATTGATGCAATTGCTATCTGGTTTGCATAGATGGTAAGGGCTCCAACCATAGACAGGTTAGTTACTCTACCGTTATATTTATCGAGGACAGATTGAAGGTCCATAAGGAGACCCTCTTCGTCCTTCAGGTCCTCAACAGTTTTTATACGGGCTTCTGTGTTAATTACACCCGGCATTGTTACTACTTTATCATTACTCATTTTGAATCCTTAGCTTAAGAAAAGAAATAATCTGAGCTAACAACCTCTTCTATCTTGAGGTCTCCCAGCTCTGGTTGTGTTACGTTGTAGTCCTTGAAGTTCTCTATCAACATTGTTTCTATTCGGTTGAAGAAGTTGTCACAGTTGTACAACATAGCGAACTGCCACTTGGTATGCTCTACTAGTTTATCTACATCACAGGCATGGGTAGAGAAGGAGTCATGTATAGCCCCGAAGTTCCCCGAGAATGTCTCGATTACCTTAGCCATGTGTGCAGCATCCATAGAGTGTACGAAGTTAGGCGAACACCCAGAGGCAAAAGATCTCCTGCAAGGTATCAAGTTACCACTACTGGTAGTTACAGGTATCTTTATGCTGTGCCCTACCTGACCTAGCCCACGTATTGTACCACGGATAGTCATGTTCTTCTGCTTCCATACTTCATACATCACAGGAAACCCTGAGGGTGTAGTCCATTGGAGGCAAGTCTCACCACTACCTATGATGAAGTCCGTTACTTTCTGTAGGAACTTCATGGTCTTTAGGGGACCTACACAAGTATCATTGATAGCAAGGATTAGATTCTTAGCGAGCAAGTCGCAGTCTTCTTTGCTTATCTTATACTTCTTAGTGTACCCTTCAGTCTTACAATCGTAGTACATGTTCTCTGCTATCTTACGTTGACCTGCAGAGTATGCTCTAGTCATAGCCCCACGTTTAGCAATCCCTTTACGGATAGCTTTCATGGGTATGTCTCGCTTAGCAAACCACTCAGGCATACGATCAATCAACCTCTTAGCTACCTGTACATAGAAGTCCTTCTGGATCTTCTGGGGTACGATAGATACTAACTCCCCTGCTTGACTGTCCTTAGACATAGCAGCTAGGTGTTGCCATCCATTGTTACTCCCGTCTACTGGTATAGGTAACCTTGATAAGTACTCACCCTCCGCCTCGGAGTACCCTTGCAGCTCTAGGCAACAGGCCAGCAGAGTTACTGGTTTTTCTGCCTCCGTCTTGAACCTCAGGTTCTTTGCATCCGCTATCAGTGCTGGTAGATTCTGTATCGTCCACTGTGCTCTGTCCTTTAAGGTCATTTTGTCTACTGAAATAGTATCCAGACCTTCTTCTTGCAAGTTCATTTTGTAGTCTTCGGTTAGCCAGTTTAATTGGTCAAGCTCCTGTATTGTGTACGATTGATTGTATGAACAAGCGGTGTGGATACATAGCCAGTAGTACCCACGGTCATCCATTGGCTTAGCATTAGCGAACTCAAAGAGTCCCTTGGATAAGTCAGACCCTTGGAAGTTAAGGAAAGGTTCGGTGTAGTACACCCTACCACGGTAGTCACATTCAACTGCCTGATAGAAATCCTTGTCACCTATAGCCCTAGCTTTGTTGAGTATGAACTTCATCTCGATACGCTTAGACCTACCCTTGTCAGACTTGTCTTCCATATCTATGAACTTTGTTACGTTATCCCTTAAGGCTTTCACTAGCCCTACGTTAAGCCTCCATGGTACCTGCTGTAGCTTCTCTAACGCTTTGACAAAGGGTTGGTCAAGGCATTGGCTAAAGTCCCTTTCAGAGGTCATACGTTTGATATACGGCCTCTTGGTTATGGGGTTCCTTAGCTTCTCTATGTTAGGAAACCTACGAAAGCTAGTACCTAGTAAGGTAGAACCTTCATAGCATGGTGGTATATCTCCTAGCTCCTCCCATGTTTCTGTTAGGTAGATTACATAAGGGGCACGATACCCTTCGTACTCCCTCTCTATTTCTATGTACTTAAGATGTAGTAAGGCTTCAATGAACAGGTCACCAACAGAAAACAACTCTGTGTAGGTACTGTTACTGATACCAATCCTCGACACTACAGCTAGCCCTATTGCAGTAGACGTAGCGGTAAGCTTGAATGCTTTATTGCTAGTCCTACGGGACCTGAGGAATACTGATTGAGCTGCCTGCACTGCAGCCACAACTAGCTCCTCATGGTCTACACCATACTCAAGGTGTCTGTTCAGTAGGGATATGCCAGCATGGTTCCGTCCTTTGGAACCGTCTCGGTTACTCCTTATGTACTCAGCTACTCTATGTATAGCATTAGTCATCTATGCTCCCGCATTGTAGTCTAAGAAATCTACTTGACCCTTAAGCCTCTTGGTTTTCTGGTCGTAGAAAGCTGAACCACAGTCACCCGTAAGCCCCGTGAATCTGGACTTGAGTACCCGTAGTTGTATGGTGTTACGTTCATCTTCATTCTGTGCAACTAGGTTACGAGCAAAGGTGATGATGTCAAAGCTAATCTGTTTGATAGAACCTGAACCCTTAATGTCATCAATAGATGCTAGGTGTCCTTCCTCAAATGATTTACCCATAGACTTACGTAGGTGTGAGATGATACCCAACCATACGTCATGCTTCTTTACAATCTTAAGTAGCCCTGACATCACTGAGTCAATGGCTTCGTTACCTGTCTTACCATCAGCACCTTCTGACACAGCAATGGTGATGTGGTCTAGTACCAAGTACTTGCATCCCAACAAGCAAAGGTTCTCTATCTGGTCTATAAGAGAGCTATCAGATACAGAGCCGTTGTGATCAAGCATAACAATACGGCCATCTCCAAAGACTTTATCAAACGCTCTTCTCTCTTCTTCTTCATCGGGTTCCTCTCCGGTAAACATCTGTATAAATTTCTGTGCACTATCACCAATAGATTCTTCCAGTGATATTACACCTATGTTATCTGTTGTCTCATCCTTGAGTTGCATGATGATCTCTTTAATCATCGTTGACTTACCGCTACCTGTGCCTGAGGTGAACAAAGTAATCTCACCTTGACGCATACCCTCAAGCTTATCGTTGAGACCTGATAGGCACGGAGGGTAGGGTACTGACTTGACTTGCTTACGTTTAGTAAACTCTTCCCAGATAGACTCACCACGTACAACACTAGCAGGTGAGTAGGGTTGAGCATTCCAGAAGGCAGTGACTAGCCCACGGTGCCCATGCTTAATCAATGTATCACATGGATCGTTCTCTGCTAGGTGTGCTACCTTAACCTTATCCCAACCAATGATCTTAGCTGCTTGCTCTACAGCTTTCTCACCTGCTTCGTCTTGGTCAAACATAAGTACCACTGTATCAAAGGACCGTACCCACTCACGGTTAGCTACGAGGGGCTTAAGGTTACTTGATGAAGGTAGTGATACTACAGGGTAGATAGTTTTATTCTGAAGTAGGAATGCTTGAGCTACTGCCATAGCATCCAACTCACCTTCTGTTATTACAAGGCTACGTCCACCCTGAGGGAACGTTGACTGTCCGAATAGTTCTATGCCATCCATATCACCCTTGGCCCGGAAGTCCTTAGGTAAGTTACGTACCTTGTAAGCTGAGGTCTTCCCCTTCTTAGTGTACGGGTAGTAGTGAGACTCAATGGTACCGTCAGCATTGTAGGATACACGCATGTTGTAGTGTGCTGATACTTGCTTAGTGATACCACGTTCCTGTACACCACGGGTGTCATAGGAATCAATTGTACTGATGTCTTCTTTCTTAGGGGTATGGGATTCTTGCATAGTATATTCTCTTTCTTTCTCAAATGTAATTTTATAACAGACGAAACACTTACCTACACCATTGGAATACATACCGACACCATCGGATGAACCACAATGTTTACAGGCTACGTGCCCAACAAATCTATCTTTACTCATCAGGACCACCGCTCTTCTTTAAGATTCTTTATCGACCTTCTCTTCTGCTGTGACTTCTTCTTCCTTTCCATCCTCGATAGCTTTCTTGTCTTCCCACTCTTCTCTAATTCCAGAGGAGATTCTTTCGAGTCGTTGTCTTGTATCATGATTTACTTCTTCCTTAGGTATGAATTTAATTGCACCTATCTGTCTGTTAAGAAACACGGGTGTACCATCGGGATACTTCTCCGTCAGTACATCTAAGTCCCATTGGACCTTGACTTCCCCTGCAGATAGCCCACCTCTAGTTTCAAACAGTTGTAGTATCTCGAATGTAAAGAGGTCACTGTCCAAGTCTGTTATCATTTTATTGATATGCTTAGAGGAGCTAGTGTACTTCTTCCAGTTAGAGATAACTCTATCCTTACCCTTGCGGTACATATGGAATTGCTTACGTCCGATGTACCTCTTTGGATCATCAGGGCAGCTACATGTAATCAAGTATATGAATCCAAAGTAATCATCAGGATTAAAGGGCGGACCACTGTAACTCCAGTGGCCCAAGTCTTGTTTAATAGTCACGCTGGTCATCTCCTTTGTGCCACATACTTACATAGAAGAAGTTACCTAGCTCTTCAATCTTTTCTGCTGGGTAACCCTGCTCTATGTACCACTTCTTTTTATCTTCCCATGACATCTTCATGTAGCCTTTCGGTGCAGCCTTAGGGAATCCATAACGCCATCCTTCAGAGGGATCAACTACTAGTTTAGATTCTGTCTTCATCTATTAAATGCCTCAGTGTCTCAGTCATTTCATAATGTCTGTCATCTAACCAGAAGATCACACACTCAATACCCACATCTTTAATCCAAGCTGTAAGGTCTAAAGCATCTGGCTCCACACCGTAGTGTGACGTGTACTCTTTAAATGCATACTTTTCAAAATCACTTAGCCTATTAAGGCCAATAGTGTATTCGCTTTCACTCTTAGTAGTTTCACCAACATCATCAAAATCTATCATCGTAAGTTACCCTCTCCATAAACTTCTTCAATAGTCATTTCACGAAAGTCATCCCACTTCCTACGCATATAGATTAGGTTGAAGCATAACTGTAGCTTTTCCTTCCACTCTCGTGGATGTTTATCACGCCATGCCTTACGAACCACATCAAGCATACCTTCCGTTGGTACATCCTTCAGCAACTTCTCTGCTGTCTTAGGACCTACACCTTTAATACCTTTGATATTATCTGAGGCATCTCCGGTCAGTAGTTGTTTACATAGGAGGTAGTGGCCTTGGTCTGCATCGGTATGATACAGAGTCTTCTTGTTGAAGTTATAGTGCCACCCCGGTACCATGTCAATGTCCTTATCCACATGAGCTA
>TARA_R110001606_G_scaffold9492_3_pt1 | contig 10662 bp, 6 predicted proteins | sample TARA_R110001606 | Tara Oceans TARA_R110001606 (sample SAMEA4398315) | marine metagenome | biome: Polar Biome; feature: [SRF] surface water layer (ENVO:00010504); material: water (ENVO:00002006), including particulate matter (ENVO:01000060) such as... | depth 5 m
AGTAATGAATGATGACTTCTTAGAGATGACTACAAGGAAATTTGATTTTGCTAGTCCCGATGTTGATCCAGCCGGAATAGATCTCAACCAAACATTCACCAGCTGGTATAAGATTGAAGCAACTGTAGAATGGTTAAAATATGACCATAGACGAAACACATATGGAAAGAAGATTACATATAAGCCTGTAATATACGATACTGCAGATGAAGGCACTGCTATATCGATGGCTGAATTTGAAACTACTAAAGACAATGTGACTACTCGTGTGCGAGAAATGAAAATTAAAAAGGCATACCACTACTTGTACACTGGGTTAAATGACCAAATACTGAGTGCTGATATTTCTTATAAAGCAGGACAATTATTACTAGGAGCGCCAGGCGGCGGCAAAATGGGAGACTCTTCTACTAGCCCAAATGGTCCTGGGGGCGATCCAAACGACCCAGATGGTAAAAATGCAAAAGCATATAAAGACGCTATACAAACCGACAGTAAAGCATTATCAAAAAAACTACAAGACGACCCCACTATGCGACAACAAGCCATAGACTCTCTCGGGTTATCACCGGCACAACAAGATGAAATGGCTAAGGATAAAGGTCGATATATGACGTTAGCCCAAGCAATTATTTTTCAATCTCAAGGCGGAACAAATCCATTAGGATACCAAAAAGATGCTGTAACTGGAGAGCAAACACTTGCCCCGGTCGGTGAAGCTGGCGGCGTCAATAATCAAGGCAATTATAAACCTGAGCCAAGCGGATATTTATATAGTTCTGACTTACTAGCAAATACTGGCGGTGGCACAGAAACAATTATAGGTGAGTTAAGTGGGCACCAAGCTATGAGTGAGTTCAGAGACATAGCCGGCACGGCGACAGTTAAACCAAGTTTTAGTAACACGGTGAGTGTAGTAACTACATCTGGAAATACAAGCGATGGCTCAAATAAAGCAACACTGTTCGGGTACATGTTTCAAAATGTTAACGATGCAAGTATACTAGTTGACTTAGGATTAAAGGTTAGAGGAGATCCGTGGTACTTAGGCGCTAAGCCAGTAGATCCAACGAAAGGAAAAAAATATGTGGCTGGCGCCGGCGGCGTTAAAGAATCCGATATGGACGCTATCTCATATGACGGTAATGATAATTACTTTTTGTTCACAATGCAAACTCCCAGAGTAATAGATCCAGATGTAGACGATGAAGATAACAACACAGGTTATATGTCTAAGGCAGGAACAGCATACTTTTTAAGTGGGGTTTATCAGATTATGCAAGTAACGGCAACATTTGCAAATGGCATGTTTGAACTAGATCTGAATGCCAAGAAACAAACAGCACTAGATTTGTCTATGTATGATTTAGTAGATATAGATTACGGCTTAGATGGAGGCGACGAGTAATGAGTATAAGTGGAAAGTATAGAGCAGATAAATTTAAGGTTAGCAATAATAATCCTACAGCGTCATTAACTAAAAATGCTGACTTAGACTTTGGTGTATATCTAGGCGAAGTTATCGTCAGACCAAAAGACGATACACATAGTGGACGATTAACTGTATACATTCCAGCATTAGGCAAAGACAGAGATAACCCAAGCAACTGGGTAAATGCATTCTGGAGTACACCGTTCGGCGGAAGCACACCTTCTAACAGAATTGGTGATAATTTAGCATCATATGTCGAAACACAAAAAAGTTACGGCATGTGGATGGTTCCACCTGATGTAGGTAACTGGGTACTAGTATGTTTCGCAGACGGCAAATCTAAATTACCATTTGTATTAGGATGCTTACTGCCAGACCAAATGGCTAATATGGTCCCAGGTAACGCCGCTGGAAAAACATTCGGCGGAGATGCGAAATTACCTGTAGCAGAAGTTAACAAACGAACGCCTGATGTAGACCATGGCAACAGTGCTACAAGACCAGTTAATCCGTACATAACAAAACCTATTTTAGACCAGGGATTAATTAACGACAAGCTCAGAGGCATATCTAGTTCTAGTGCAAGAAGAGAATCACCTAGTGCAGTATTTGGTATATCAACACCAGGTGCAGAAGACATAAATCTCGATACAGGTAAAAAAGACGGCACACACAGAACAGGCGGACACAGTTTTGTAATGGATGACGGTGACACCAACGGCGAAAGTAAAAATATAAGAATTAGAACAGCAGGTGGAAACCAGGTATTAATGGACGACACCAACGGATTAATTTATATAATAAATGCAAAAGGTAATGCCTGGGTAGAGATGAGTGGCGATGGAGACATTCAAATCTATAGCGAAAAAGACATATCCTACAGAGCTAAAGGCAACATTAACATTCGAGCAGATAAAAACTTAAACTTAGAAGGCAATACATCAGTAAATATTGCGGCAGGTGTTTATGGTGAAGCACATCAAGAGCAAGATGAAGACGGTAACCAACGTGGCGTACTTAATATCAATGCCGGTGCAACTGCTAACATGAAAGTTATGCAAGATTTTGTATTAGAAGTAGACGATAAAGGAAGCCTACATTTAGCTTCTAGGAATTCAATGTTTGCTACAGCAGAGAAAAACATGCACTTAAATGCTAAAGCCAGTATGTTTAATACAGCGGCAGATAGTCAGCATATTAAAGCTGGCAGTGATGCAACTGTACAAGCTGGCGGCAGAGCAAACGTATTGGGCAGTACAGTACACTTAAATGATGGTGGCAGTGCGACTCAGGCAGAAATAAGTAAAGTTGCTAATGCGATCCCACTAACAGGATTTGAAGACCAACCAATAGAAACTCCGGGTTGGGAATATGACTTACAGGATACTACCGAAGATAACCCGTTGACTACCGAAGGCAAGAGAGAAGGTGCACAGGATACGGTTAATAGTATTATGGATATGTTGTTGACACGTGAGCCATACATAGGTCATGCGGATAAAGACAAGCCAACTAGTTAAGAATTAGCTAAAACTTCTTTTTGCAAATCAGCAAACTTGATATAAGCTCTATATTTGCCTTCTTGTTCTTCGGCAATCATTTTCTTTAAAGTTTTGATTTCAGATCTTAGTTGGTTGCATTCGTTGTTTTTATCGACGAGCATATGGCGAAGTTGTTCTTCTAATGTGTCGTTAAGTGGTTTAGGTTCAATCATAAAATATCTCTGATTTAATAATTTCTACTGTTTCAAAATTCACTAGCACTTCATTGTGACTAGTACCCATTTCAATCTGTGTTAAGTTTTTAAAATTACTCGGTACAGATTTTTGTGTTCTGACTGTGAGCGTTCCATCATTGGTTTCGCCCATGCCAGCAAGGTCATTGCCAGCACCTTTGTTTCCTGTTGTTACTACATTAATTATCTTAAACTTGTTATTAACACTCTGTAATGCAGTGATAAACACACTTTTTGGATTTAGTGCATTGAATAGTTTACTGTTCCTAAATGCATACGACAGCCATTTCGCTGTCCTGCTTCCACCCCATGGAGCACTCATGGCAACAAACTCTTTGCAGTTCTCAAACGTTATTACGGCTTTCATTGCTAACAAACAACCGTAACTGTGTGCCACCACAGAGAATGGATCATTGCCGAACTCTTCGTATATTTGTCTTTGGATACGGACTACTATCTCACCAGGTGCTTCTTGAGAGTCGTATTCTATATAGAGTACGTTATGCTCTGGTAACCATATTTCTAAAAAATTATAACTAAGTGTGGAGGCACCACTGCCATGTACAAAGACTATATTTTTTTTAGCTGGTAGTGGCATTCTTCAACATGGCTTCCATTTCATAGAACTCTTGCGGCACTTTGCCTTTTTGTCCTACGAGGTTCACCATTTCGAACAATACATACCCTTTGGTGTGGTAATCGTAAATGCCTACAGAGTGTAGACGATTTTGTTTCTTCGACATCATCTTTTGGAAACGTGGACCGTAACCAGAAGAATTGCCAGTTAATTTTAACTGCCTATTAACTGCATCTGCTTTTTTGCAGATATTGTCGAATCGTTCAATGATATTTCTCATCAAATGTTCCTATAAATTTATAAAAGTAGCAAGATAATTCCGACTACAAGCAAGAAAGTTCTTACTATGTTATTATGTATCCTTTTAACTATAAAGTCAACATTTTTTTAGGCTTATTATGGTGTTTATTATAACTAGTTTTAATCCATTAGGATAAATAGTTGTATGGCTAATATATACAAAGGATTCAGCACAGTAGGACAAATAAGGGCACCTTACACCTTAATTGATGGAGACCTTATAAAAGCAGACTTGCTCAACGAACTTTACACTAAAAGGGGTGAGCGACTAATGAGACCTACCTATGGTACTAGAATTTGGGATATCTTAATGAACCCATTAGACAAGTACGTTGTTGAAGAAATTAAAGAAGACATAGAACGCATAGTAGAAAAGGACTCTCGGGTAGAGATGACTGATTTATTTACTGATGTTTTAGACCACACAATTCGCATAACGTTGCATTTAAAGTTTAAGCCGTACCTTTCGGAAGACACTTTGTTTGTAGAATATGCTAGGGAAAACGTAGAGATATAATATGGCAGTTAACAGCAGACAAAATAATTTATTCGCGGCAGAAGACTGGGCAGTAGCCTACCAAGCATATAGTCAAGTAGACTTCCAAGCATATGACTTCGACACAATTAGAAATGCGATGGTCGAGTATATTAAAACTAACTTCCCCGAGAACTTTAACGACTACACCGAAAGTTCAGAATTTATTGCAATCATAGAATTGCTTGCCTACCTCGGGCAAAGTATTGCATTCAGAATGGATGTTAATACCAGAGAAAACTTTTTAGAAACTGCTGAGCGAAGAGACTCAGTATTTAAACTTGCAAGACAACTTGGATATAATCCAAAACGAAATATTCCTGCAAGTGGATTAATGAAAATTGTAAGTGTTGCAACTTCAGAGCCGTTAACAGATAGTGCAGGTTCAAGTATAAACGACAAAACTATCAGCTGGAATGATTCAAATAATCCAGACAGTTACGAACAATTTTTAACTATATTAAATAGTGCATTCGGCAATGTTAACAGATTCAGTAAGCCTGTAAAAACAGGAACCGTTGGCGGAATTATAACTGACAGATACGATATTAACACTCCCACCACTTCGCCACTAGCATACGGATTTAGTGTTGATGTTAACGGCATTAATAGAAAGTTTGAATATGTGAATGCCGACTTTGAGGATGCTGGCGTATTTTCAGAAAAGCACCCTGATCCCACAAACAACTTTTCAATAGTTCACAGAAATGACGGACTAGGATCGTTGAGTAAGAATACTGGGTTCTTTATGTTATTCAAGCAAGGCGTACTATCAGAAACTGTTTACGACTTTACTACTCCTATAGAAAATAGAGTACAAGATATTACTACATCTAACATTAACGAACACGATGTATACTTGTCTGAAATAAATGTTGACGGAACTGTACTAACTAAATGGACAAAAGTACCGAACACTGTTGGACAAACATTAATGTACAACAACAAGGCTAAAAGCACTCCATTATTATACGCTGTTCAAAACTTGGGCTCCGGCGGAATCAGATTGCAATTTGCAGACGGTAATTTTGCAAATGTTCCTATGGGCACATATGTAGCACAATACAGAGTTAGTGACAACGAACGATTTACATTACAACCAGATGACGTTAGAAGTGTTGTGTCAGTAATACCATACTTAACACAAGACGGTAAAACTTATAACTTAACAATCACAGCAAGATTAGAAAATGCAGTATCTAATAGTTTGCCTGCAGAAACACTTGCTGGTATTAAGGAACGAGCACCACAGGCATATTATGCCCAAGACAGAATGGTAACTGCTCAAGACTACCAAGTACTTCCTTTAGCAAAAAGCACAAACATTAAGAAATTAAAAGTGACCAACAAAACACATGCTGGGCACAGTAGATACATCGACATTACTGATCCTACTAGTACTTTCCAAACCACAACTAGCATTGCAGAAGATGGCGCATTGTATGAAGAGGCTAGTAATTCAAGTGACTCGTTCATAGTAACCACTTCTAATACTACGCAAGATTTTATTAATACCAAATTTCCAAAGATTATTAAGAACTTAAAACTTAATGATTTTATTTACAGTACTTTTAGAACTAAAATTAAGGAAGTTCCTGCTTTTGCTGACATGTTTGATATTTCATTATTCGGCATAAAGTGGAACACGTTGCCTAGAAAGAGTGACGGAGTATACGGTTTCATGTCTGAGATATATACAGCTGGCGGAACTGAAACAGACGTTAACAACGCAAATTCACTATTTAAAATTATACAGCCCGGATACATGTTAAAATTTTATAATCCGGAAGATAAAACAAAGTACGAATGGGTCAAAGTTATTAGTATAGATAATAACGGGGTTAGGAACTCAGCTAGTAGTACAGCAAATGGACCTGTTAAACTTAATAAGAAAATTACTAACGGTTGGAAGTGTGATGAGTTAATTGTTATACTAAGAAAAACATTATTTGCTTTAGAAGAATCACAACTGAAGGCGGCTATGGCGGCTCGAAGAACATTCGGTGTAAGATTTATGCCTAGTGACAACAGATATTATATTATTGAAAATAACAATTTAAGTGCAGTTACAGAGTTTAGTGCGGCAAGCACAGGCTCTACAGCTGGCTCGGGCATAGATGCAAGTTGGATTTTGAAATTTAACTATGTTAATGTCGATACACTGACATACAGATACGACATCGAAATTAGAGGAACCCAATTTGTGTTTGAGAGTTTAGATGACGTTAGATTTTATAATGTTAACGAAAACAGAATACAAGATAATGCAACAGGATTAGCAAAATACGATTCTATCGAGCTACCCACATTAAACATTAAACCTAGTTTCACAGAAGCATTTACATGGACAGACACCGATAATAACATTGTGGGTGACAAGTGGTATTTAGACGCCACCGGATCTTACTTCACTAACATACCGTTAATTTCCAGAAGCGTTAAACATTACGATGTACAAGTTTCTGTTACATCTAACTTTGGACTGTATGCAAATGGCGTTACGGGATCGTTTGTTTTACCAGCACAAATAGAATTAGGAACTAGTGATTCGACTACTGATAACGGTAACGTGGTCATAGTTGCAGACACCGGCGTTATCGATTCATTGCCAACTATAACAATACCGTTTACTAATGCAACATTTGGCGGCAACATACTAGATGGCTCTGGACGTATAAAGTACAGATACAACAATGTCGACTACACGTTAGCAACTACAGATACAGCAGGGCTTTCGCCAGCTGGTGCGTCATTCCTTTTAACAGAAAGTAATGCGGCGGCAGGTACTGGTAAAATTACAGTGGACTTAAATTTAAGAAATCACTATGCTGTAGACGATACTTCCAGAAATAATAGAAGTGATGTGATATCAGTTAAATATGTCAACGATAATAGCAGACTTGAATCTCCTATTGTGTACAGTGCTATAGGAAACTTTAGTTACCCTGACGGGTACACCGATCCTAAGAAGGTTAAAGTTACTCCGGTCAATACTGCATCGTCAGACAGTCCTGATAATCCAATTCAGTTTGAACAGTTTGTTGGATCTGACGATATTATAATGTTTGAAAATTACGAAGACTTTGATGGCTATACTTACACTAGACCAGTTAAAGCAGGTATATTAGATTTAAGAAAAGAAGCAGGTGTTAACTTCAGTGGAGACATGGCGTACATTGCAGGTAATTCAATCGGTGATGCTACAGTAGATCCTAGAACAGGCGTAACCCATGCTACAGCAGACTATGAGTTCTTTTTAGTTAAAAATAAAGATGTGGTTAATTTGTTTAACAACCAATTTGGTAAGAACGAAACAACTAATGGATTACATAATAAAAAGATTTATGCTAAAGACACGGGCAAGGTATTTATTTTAACTAAGAGTAGCACAAACTTAGCCAGCGTTAGCAATTACGAAAGTTCAGGACACTTTGCTAAGAACGGAAGAAGCTTCACACAAAATACTAAATCACAAAGACAAAACGGTGTTATTTTTAAATGGACACACGTTGCAGATAACAGCATGAGAATCGATCCTAGTGTAAGTAATGTACATGAGTTCTTTGTGCTTACTTCTACTTATTGGGAAGACATGCAGGCATATCTTAAAGTGCCTGGCACAGCATTTCCAACAGAGCCTAGTAGTTCTGAGCTGGAGAATGAATTTGCAATATTGCAAGACTACAAGTCTGCCAGTGATCAGCTGGTATTTAAAAGCGGAAGATTTAAACTAATATTTGGCACTGACGCAACCGACGAGCTACAAGCAAAATTCAAAGTTGTTAGATTGCCGGGAACAAGTTTAAGTGATAACGAGATTAAAACAAAAGTGGTAGCGGCAATCAACAGATATTTTGATGTCGACAACTGGGACTTCGGTGATACCTTTTACTTCACTGAATTAAGTAGTTACATACACCAACAAGTTGGAAATGCTATAGGCAGTATTGTTATTGTGCCTACAAAAGCAAGTGGCGTGTTTGGCGATTTGTTTCAAGTTAAAGCAGATCCAGATGAACTATTTTTAAGTACAGCAGGAATTGATGAAATTGATGTTGTAGACAAATTAACGCATGGTAACATTAAGCCTAATAAAACTAGTACAGGACTATTAACAACATACAATGGTGTTGAGAGCTCTGTAGGACCGTATGCTATTAACGGGTACTACCCATTATATGCTTCAGCTGAAGCGGCAAACTTTGCAGGTGACGGAACAAGTATGACACACACATTCTTTGGGCAAGTATTTTACATGCCTAACGGTGTAACATACTACCATGGTACATATGTACTGGATCAAAGTGTAGCAAACACTACAATGGGTAATACAATTACTCTAAATAATTCTGTGGGCAACTCCGGTAGCTCAACAGACAACAGCGGATATTAGGAAAAAACATGGCTGATAAGCAAATAAGTAAGTTACCAGGTCAACTACAGACTCCGGTATTAAAGAACTTTTTTGAAAGTACAGTAGAACAGTTATTCAGTAAAAGTAACATTGAGTCTATATCTGCATACATTGGACGTAAGGAGCCTGCCCAGTATGATTCCACTAGAGATCATTACATAAGCGAGCCAGACCCAAGCAGACAAAAGTATAGTTTAGAGCCAGTAGTAAATACAACGGACAACACCACCGGCGCCGCAACAAACATATTATTTTATGAAGATTTTGTTAACCAACTTAAAAGTTATGGTGTAGACACTAAGAACGAAAACGTTTTATTCGACACAAACTTTTACAGTTTTTTACCTCCAATTGATTACGACAAGTTAGTTAACTATCAGGAATATTTCTGGAGTCCAGAAGGCCCAAGCAAAATTGCAGTTAGTGGAACAGACGCAGTAACAATTAATATTTTAAAAGATATTATTGGCAAGAAGTCTTATACATCACCTAACGGCGTAGAATTTAAGAATGGCGCTGTTGTAGAATTTGAAGGCACCCATGTTATTCCTGCAACGTATTTAAGTAACAGATACATAGTAGAGGGCGTTGGCGAGAGCATAGTGTTATATGCTAAAGATCAGAACTTTAGTGCTATATTCTCAACACCTGCATTTACACCATGGGACGAAGAACTTATAACTGCTGAGTCGACACTTATAGCAACAACTATACCATCAGGATCAATAACTGCTTCAGCATTACTACTTGAAGATGCCGGAGCGGCAAGACAGTACTATGACGCATTAGGACAAACAGTTGATAATGAATTCTTTAGTACTTTAGAAGACGTGACCATTAACGGTGAATATTACTGGAAAGGATATGTTACAGGCGCGGGTGGCTTCTTATCATATATGAATACAGGATTATACGGGTTTGATGCTGAACCGTGGGACGGTGGCAACACCCAGATCACACCTGACTATATGCTTATGCAGAGAGCTTCGATAGATAATAATACTTGGAGTAGAATTAACTTTTGGCATCACAAAGATAGATTTATAGAATCAGGCACCTCATTACCTAGTAAGGCTTTCAGAGCAAAAAGACCAATTTTAGAATTTGACAGAAACTTAGAACTACATAACTTCGGTGATACAGGGCTAACTTTCAGTGCCGATTTAAGTGGAGCAGACTATACTAAATCCGAAGTAGAAGGCAGACCGATTAGTGCGCCATTAGATAGTCAAGGATTAAAAGTTGCTAACAAAATTATATTGCCGGATGAGACAACTGATATAGCAAAATACATATATATTGTGGAAGATGAGCAAACACAAACTGTTAACGGTGCGGTTTCAAATTCAACTACAGTAATATTAAATAACGCCACTAATGTATACATCGGAGCATCAGTTACAGGTACAGGTATAACAGCTACGGATACTACGGTAGTAAGTGTTGGTAGTGGCGGTACTGTTACATTAAATCAAGCAGAAACTATAGCAGACGGTGTAACATTAACATTTAGTAATAGAGTAAAACTAACAAGAATGCCAGATGATACAAATCCGGCAGGTGCAGTGGATGGCGATGCTAACTTTGTAGCATGGACTCCTAGTGTAGGATATATTGTAACGGTTCTATTCGGTAATACACATCAAGGTAAAGAATACTACTGGACCGG
>TARA_R110001606_G_scaffold229727_3_pt1 | contig 10654 bp, 9 predicted proteins | sample TARA_R110001606 | Tara Oceans TARA_R110001606 (sample SAMEA4398315) | marine metagenome | biome: Polar Biome; feature: [SRF] surface water layer (ENVO:00010504); material: water (ENVO:00002006), including particulate matter (ENVO:01000060) such as... | depth 5 m
GGAAATCTCCGATGCGAATTAAAAATTAACTTTCGATCATTGGCTATGTCATTCACCGTCATGCGCGCACGTAGCGCCATCACGGCGGTCTGGATCAGCTCACCGGCCTCGCCTGCCACGGCTGTTGCTTCAAGAGCGACTTGTTGTTCGCGGCTGTCTCTTGTGCGGCCTCCTCTGCCGCCAGTGAAACCTTAATTCGCCCATTTTGTTAGCCCTATAGCCGCCCACTGTTTTGCACGTTGGTTACCCAAAAGACACCCAGTTCGTTACCACCACTGGACATTGCGCGCACTGAGTCAAGCACGGTATCAACGTGGCTATCATCAAGTAGAATATCCACGCGGACTCGGGGAACGTAGCCCACCACCATATCGCGAGCCGAGAGGAAAGGATCGTGTACCTCCTTTGCCCCGTGGCCCTCAACATGACTGAAGGTAAAACCCTCTATTTGCGTTAAACTGCGCAATAAGTCAGATAAATCCTGCTGGCTATTGCTATGCACAATCATAATAAGAACTTTCATACCAGCACCTCTTTGTCAGTGTGCAATCTGGCTTCGGCCCGACCTTCAAGCCACGCGTAGAGTGTGGGCAGCAATACTAAAGTAAGTACCGTTGAGGTGAACAAACCACCGATAACCACAACAGCTAATGGTCGTTGTAACTCGGACCCGGGGCCAGTGGCGAACAACAGTGGCATGAGCCCGAAACTTGCGATCAAGGCAGTCATAAGTACCGGCATCAAACGACGTTCGGCACCTTCCTGTACGGCTTGAATAATACTGCGCCCAGATTCACGTAACTGGTTAAAATAAGTAACCATCACCACACCGTTAAGAACAGCGACGCCAAACAAGGTTATAAAACCAACTGAGGCAGGGACGGAAAGATACAGGCCAGACGCAAAGAGGCTGACAACACCACCGATCATTGCGAAGGGGATATTTAAGATTATCAAGCTTGCCTGCCCCAATGAACGGAACGTAATAAATAGCATCAAAAATATTAATGCGATTGCAATAGGGACTACGAGGACCAAGCGAGCAGAAGCGCGTTGTTGGTTTTCAAACTGTCCGCCGAAGGTAACGTAGTAACCTGGTGGTAGTGTTATATCGCGCTCAATAGATTCACGAACCTCATCGACAAAACTGACCACATCGCGTCCATCAACATTGGACTGTATGACCACCTGTCGTTTAGCCGACTCACGTGTAATGGCCACAGGACCATCTACTTCTCGAATATCTGCCAGGCTACTCAATGGTATTTTGTTACCGCTTGGCGATTCCACAAACAAGCTTCCGATAGCCACCGGAGAAAAACGCGCTTCTTCAGGATAGCGAAGTAATACACCGATGCGCTGATTACCTTCGATTACCTCGGTGACAACACGGCCCCCGACAGCCACTTCTATCAGCTGATTAATATCTTCGTTATTGATGCCAAAGCGGGCGATAGCCTGAGGGCGAATGTTAATTTCCAAATAACTCTGCCCTGACAGCTGTCCACGAAACACATCCACAGCGCCGGGAACGTTATTGACCAAGGCTTCGATTTGTTTAGACTTTTCTTCCAGAACAGAAAGGTCGTCACCGTAGAGTTTAATCGCCATTGCGGCACGCACGCCCGTCAACATCTCAGATACGCGCATGTCAATGGGTTGGGTAAACGCATAGTCAATGCCAATAAATTGATCCAATTTTTTTCGCAGATTTTCCTGGTGTTCTTCGAGGCTCACCGTCCACTCGCTTCGCGGCTTGGTGATCAGGATGTTATCCGTTTGGTAAAGCCCCATCGGATCTAGACGTAATTCATCGGCACCCGTTCGTGACACAACACCTGTGACCTCCGGTAGTTCCATCATCGCCTTTTGGTAAGGGGCATCCAGCTCTAGTGAGCGTTCCAGTGAAACACTGGGTAGTTTTTCAATGATGACCACGGTGGTACCTTCATCCATTACCGGCATAAATTCTTTTCCGATAAACGGGTACATAATCATAGCCACAACCAAGGCTCCAAGGGCAACGGCAATGGCGACCTTTCGTTGGTTAAGTGCCCAATTCATTACGGGTAAGTAGGCATGCTTCAAGGCGCCTGATACGCGCCCTTCTTTTTCTGCGCCTCCTTTCATCAATAAGCTCGCTAGTACCGGTATCGCGGTTAACGATAGAAGAAGGGAGGCCACGAGCGCAAAGGAAATGGTCACGGCAAGCGGCGTGAACATCTTCCCCTCAAGTCCCGAGAGACTGAAGAGCGGAAGAAAGACGACAATAATGATCAAGATGCCCGAAATAACGGGAGTTGCCACTTCCAAGGTTGCACGATAAACCAAATGTAGACGACTCACGCCTTTAGGTGCGCGGTTAAGTTGAGAGTGGATGTTTTCCACCACAACGACTGCGGCATCTACCAGAATCCCAATGGCAATAGCCAACCCTCCTAGCGACATAAGATTGGCAGGTACACCGAAAAGACGCATCATAATAAATGTAAATAAAACAGATAACGGCAAGATCAATGCGACCGTTAATGCCGCACGCAAATTTCCAAGCATTACAATCAATACCAATAACACCAGAACCACAGCTTCGCCTAAGGCCTTTTCAACGGTCCACACCGCCGCTGAAACCAAATCAGTTCGATCGTAGAACGGGACTAATTCCACACCTTGAGGCAACGCTGACTGCATTGCGTCTATTTCTTTTTTAACGCCGTCTATTGTGCTGCGACTGTTAGCGCCTTTACGCAACAGCACTAAACCAGTGACAACCTCACCTTGCGCGTCAGCGGTCACCGCACCATAGCGTGTCAACGAGTTGATACGCACGTCGGCAATATCATCCACATGTACGGGTGTGCCGTTGCGGCTGGTCACGGTAATACTGCGAATATCCTTCAGGCCAGAAAGCTGACCCTCAGTGCGTACCAACAGCACCTCGTTATTGCGATTAATACGACCACCACCGGCATTGCGGTTATTGTTTTCCAGTGTGGCTTGTAAATCGTTGATGCTGAGCCCATAGGCCATTAAGGCGTCCGGATTGGCAACCACTTCGAATACTTTTACATCGCCCCCCAGTGAATTGACTTCTGCCACACCGGCAACTGAACGCAAGCGCGGACGAATGACCCAGTCTTGAATGCGCCGCAATTCTTGATTACTGTAGCCAACGCCCTGAACGCGATACATATAGCCTTCACCCAAGGGGGTTGTAACCGGCCCCAGGCCTCCTTCAACGCCATCAGGCAGTTCACTCCAGACTTGATTCAAACGTTCCGTTACCTGCTGACGCGCCCAATAAATATCAACACCATCTTCGAAGTCAATAGTAACAATGCTGAGCGCGTTCTTCGTCATCGAACGTAACACGGTCTGGCGCGGCAACCCTTGCATTCCCATTTCAATCGGGAAAGTAATTCGGCTTTCTACTTCGGTAGGTGCCAAGCCCGGGGCCTTGATAATAATTGATACTTGCGGCGATGCGATATCGGGAAAGGCATCGATAGGAAGAGTGCGAAAAGCCCACAGGCCTGCAACGCTAAGGGCACCTGCTAACAGCAGGATCATTAACCGCTGTATCAAGGCAAAACGAATAAGGGAAGCAATCATAAGCTACTCGCCTCCCTGATATTGCCAATGAGATTTCAACTCTGCCACACCCTGGGTTACAACTGTGGCTCCTGTTTCCAGGCCGCTTTGGATCGGTATCAACCCATCTGCTCCAGACCCAATACCCACTTGCGTGGGCTCAAACCGCCCCCCGCCCAAGGCCTGGAATACGTACGCCTGATCGCCCACCCTGAACACCGCACTCGCAGGTACCATCAGGCTTTGATTGGCGACGCCGGATATGCTCACTTCAGCGTACATGCCGGGGTAGAGTAAGCCTTCCGAATTTGCCACCACGATGCGGCCCTCTAGTGTTTGGCTTTGGCGGTTAACTTCTGTGCCGAGCGATTGCAGTTTGCCGTGAAAGGTACGGTCAGGAGTGGACTGGACTTGAATCAAAGCTTCAGCGCCCACTTTGACAAGCGATAAACTCGCGACTGGAATCTGAACTTCAAGCCAAAGACTCGACAGATCATCGACGTGAAAAGCTGCCTCACCGGCCGGTAACAGTTGACCGGATTCGATCGTTGAGACTGACACAATACCGTCAATGGGGCTGGTCAATTCAAATTCAGCCAATAGGTCGGGTTTATCTTCTAATGCCTGGATTTGTTGATCGGAAAGTCCAGTCAAAGACAAAAGCCGTCGCCGTTGTTTCAGGTTGGCACGGGCCGTTTTATAGTCACTGTTCACCTTGAGCAAGCGACTCTCCGCGACGATCCCTTCTCGCCTTAAGCCAGCAATCCTGGTTTTTTCGGTCTGTGTGAGCTGGAATCGGAAAAGGGCTTCCAGGTAATCGGCCTGGGCCTGGCCCAAGGTGTTACTACGCAACTTGGCCAGTACCTGCCCCTCGCGGACACGATCGTGCGTCACCACCTGTAGCTCAGTCACGATACCTTCCACGACCGACGCGATGCGATGGCTTTTACGCTGATCAGCCGTCAAACTCCCCGTCAGCTTTACGCGTGAAGCATTCTCACGGGAAGTGACGGTAATCGTAGCCAAACCGGCTGTCTCGAGTTGCTCAGGACTCAACTCAAGCTCGGCGCCGTGCACCAGAACCGAAGAGAGTGGGAGTGCAATGATCAGTAGACTTTTAATGAAGACATTCATGGTTATTTTTCCTGTTCGGTATTCAAGGAGGATCGCCCAGCGGTCAGTTGAAGCTCAGCCATCTCGATCCATGCCAATTGAAGTAATCCCAGGTAGCGGGTATGTGCATTAAAATACGTGCTGTTAGCATCAATTAAAGACAAAATCTCCACTTCACCCGACAAGTAGGCTTTGTTGGTGAGCTCCAGGACTTCTCGTGCAGGTTCAAATACACGAGCGCGATAATGCGCGGCCTGTTGCACCAGGTGCTTAAGATGAATATAACTTTGTCTTACCCGACTGGTGATATCTCGTCGTAAAGAATTCAGATCTGACTGGGCTTCGCTTACCTCGGCAAGGGACTGACTTCGTTGCCCGCTTTTTCTGTCCCAAAGCGGCACCGTAATACTGAGGCCAATGCCGATAAATTTTTGACGGCGCCCACCTAAAAAATCTTCCTCTTGAAACACACTGAGAACCGGATCAGGCCAGCGACTCGCCTGAGACAGCTTTACGTTAGACTGTGCAGCGCCTATGCGATGCTGCGCAGCCACGAACAATGGTTGGTCGGCCAAATTCATTTCAAAGGTGGCTAATGGTGGCACTGACTCCAGGGGGCTCAACGGCGTTAGAGTTAAGTTAACGGTTGAGGGTAACCCTAAATAAGCGCGATATTGACTCAACGCCTCGTTGTATTCACCTTCGGCCTTGTCCAGAATCTGCTGCGCCTCTTCACGGACAAGACCCAGACGAAGGCGTTCGAGTTTGGATAATTCTCCGGCTTGTTCGCGCCGTAAGGTAGCCGCTTTCAGTTCGTCAGCCAGTTTTAAGCGTTGCTCCGCGAGTTCTAAATTGGCCGTCGTCAATTGTAACTGCCGAAATCGCATTGCCGTCTGTTGCTCAAGCACTAATCGCTGATAGCGACGGTTAGCCTTCGCACCCTGTAGTGCTTCGCTCGCTATCGCTTTTTGGTGAGAGAGGCGACCACTTAGTGGCAAGGGTTGGCTGAATGCATACTGGGTTATATCGTTGCCCCCCGAGCCATCTTCAATACCCAGCTTGTCATCACTTTGAACCGAAATCGTTGGATTGGGCCACGCCCCCGCTTGCTGCAATGCGCCTTGCCGGGCATTGACTTTTGCCTCGGCGGTTTTTATTTCCGGAGCAATGTCGAGTACACGCTGTATGCTATTTCCAAGTGTCCATAGGTCAGGCAGGGTGGTCTCTTCTTGTTGCGCTAGTGTGGTTATGGGCAACAATAATATTGCCACGAGCACGAACCTGGGTTGCGGTTGAGCCAAACTAAACATGAACTACTCCTGTAAAGGTGTGAGCCATTGGACTCGAAAAGTAAATTGGCGGTTCATGACAGTGCGTCAGGGATAGAGTCATCAACCCAACCTAAAATGTAAGTTACAAGGATGCTAAAACAGCGAAAAATATTATGTAGGCTACGTATTAAAGGGTTCATCATTTAATGCCGACTATTTTGTAACCGCCTTATGTTTTTAATGTCACAACAATCGGCGATACGTTTTCATTCTTCCAATACCAGCCGTTCGATTAATCGAAGAGTTGATGCATAAAAACCGACTGTCAATCGGTATTTTGTGCGTCGCTCTATATTTAAAATAAATTCCATTGATCATTTTTATTCGGTTAAGTTATTAATATGGATTCTAGGGCGTTGTGTATCGGTGCGGCGCCGCTAGTAATGATGACAATAGCGGTTATTAAACAAAGAGCCGCTGAATATTTAGGAAGATTACGACTTGGCGACTGAGCTAATAAATACTGCACACGTCGCTCCAAAGTCGAGCCCACAAATTGACACACTGGCTCGCTAGTTTTGAGCGGTTTTATGAGTCGCTGCATGACAACGATTGTCTCGGCGACAGCAATAGGATCTTCGGTGTGTTGTGCCACGTGCTGATCCGCCCGCAGCTCCAAGGTAACGGCGTGTTCTGATAAAATGGCTCGTTTAACCCGGGGCCAATGAAAGGCACATAGCAAACGTAACACCCATTTATACCCATTATCATAATGACGCAAATGTACTTGTTCATGTTTACAGATAATGTCCAACTGTTGAGGTGTTAATAATCGTACAAGTTCGGTGGACAGGGCTGCGACCGGCTTAAAGAGACCCACTGAAAACGCCAGGGGCTGCGTCGCCTCCACTACATGGATATCCGGTGCCAGCGTCGCAGAGGTGGTGGTTTCGATCGAATCAGCTAGTGCGTAAGCGCGACGCCACTGTAATAACGCGTTGATAGTAGCCCAGAAGAGGAGCCCCAATAGCCCAATGAAAAGGGTAAATTCCCCGATAGAGAGCATATGTGATACGGGTTGCATTACGCAGCCACCGGGATTGTGGCAATGATCGAATGGCAATTTAGAGGCATGATAGATTGACGGGAGTGAAACCATGACTCCAATTACCAGGCCACCTAATAGCGGCCAAGCAGCAAATAGGCGCAGTAAAAATAATCGTGAGCGAGGATTAAACTGATTAGACCATCGCAAAAATGCATGGGCAATGAGCGCACTGGCAACACTGAGGCCTAAGGCCGCGACTGAAATAAGAAATAAACTATGCATCACCAAGTTCATACTGGCTTTCTTTGTTTTTGGTTTTTCTTGCGCTCCGCCTTTTTGCTGGCGATTAAATGCTCTAGGCGCTGTAAACTTTCTTCATCAATATTGACAGAAATATCCACGAAGGCTTCCAGCACCGCGTCGGCATCATTTTTGGCCAGCTCTTCTGTAATGGTTTGAATGAGAGAGCCCAACAGCGCTTTGCGTTCGACAGAAGGTGAGTAATTAAACGCATGGCCGCTTTTTACACGCGTCAACAGGCCCTTTTTATATAGACGATCCAACGTGGATTGAATGGTATTTAAGGTACCACCACGGCGTGGCTCAAAGTGGCTATGTACCTGTTTGGCATCCGCTACGTGCTCGCGCCACAGATAATTAAGCACTAATTTTTCAAGGTCACCCAGTTGCATGGATTTTGTTACCATCGGTCAATACCGTTGCGTTGCACTATCAATTCGCACCTAAATATAGAGACATAAAAACCGATAGTCAATAGGTTTTATGTCTCTATATTTCCGCTTACTCTAGTGTACCTTAACAAAAGTTCATCGAGTAATTGGTGTTAAAGTCTATAATTGCAGAAAACGTCGAGGGAGCTTCCGCAATGGGCCGACCCGTTATACCTTTGAAGATGACCGAGGAAGAGCGTAAAGAACTCAATGCATGGCTTCGTCGCCGGCAGATGCCCGCAGCCGAGCAACAGCGAGCCCGAATGGTGTTGCTTAGCACAGAAGGGTTACCCGGGTGGGTCATTGCAGAAGGAGTGGGCGTGACAGCGGAGACGGTCGGCAAATGGCGTAAACGGTTTGAGCAGTTCATGGTGGCTGGCCTGACAGATGCCCCGGGAGCGGCCGACCCCGCAGTATCAATGACGACAAAGTCACAGAGGTCATCAACAAAACGCTTCAGTCAAAGCCTAAGGATGCGACTCATTGGTCGACGACCTTGATGGTCAAGGAAGCGGGTCTCAATGCCATGGCGATCAGTCGCATCTGGCGAGCGTTTGGTTTGAAGCCTCACCGTCTGGAGACCTTTAAGCTCTCAACTGACCCGCATTTTGTTGCCAAGGTTCACGACATTGTTGGGCTGTATATGAATCCGCCGGACCGGGCTTTGGTGCTGTGTGTTGATGAGAAAAGCCAGATACAGGCACTGAACCGTACCCAACCGGCGTTACCGCTGTCGTTTGGCTACTCAGAGACTCGGACACACGACTACGTTCGTCACGACAACACAACCTTGTTTGCAGCCTTGGACGTGGCCACCGGCGAGGTCATCGGGCCTTCACCGGCGGCACCGGGGCAAAGAGTTTCTGGCCTTTTTGAATGCGATTGACCTGGAGGTTCCAAAAGATCTGGATATTCACTTGGTCATGGATAACTACGGCACCCATAAGACCGCAAAGGTGCGTGCCTGGTTTGCTGCCAGGCCCAGATACCACGTTCATTTCACGCCAACATCGGCGTCGTGGATCAACTTGGTGGAACGGTTCTTTGCCTTGATCTCAGGGCGTTGGATCAAACGAAACTCGCATCGCAGCACTCGCGAGCTGGAAGCTTCAATCAAGGACTACCTTGCAACTTATAATGACGATCCCAAACCGTTTGTCTGGCGTAAAACCGCCGATCAAATCATTGAGTCAATCGCGCGTCTATCTGACAAGCTCAATAATAATACGAACTTTTGTTAAGGCACACTAGTATTGACGATATTGAACAACTGGCAAACGCGGGTTTCCGGACAGTTATTGCCAGCCGACCCAGAAATGAAACGGACGACCAGCCTGATACCGAAACACTGAAAAACAAGGCAAAGTCACTCGGCATGGCCTGGTACGAGATTCCGGTCGAACCGGGAAAGTACGCACCTGAAGACATTGAGGCTTTTGCCAGCGCCTTGCAATCATCCACCGGCCCGGTTCTGGGCTATTGTCGCACCGGTAAGCGCACCATCCACTTGTGGGCCTATGCCAATGCGGCTCACCATCCGGTCACGGACCTGCTCAGCAAGGCCAGTGCAGTCGGCTTTGACCTGGAGCCGCTGCGAGGCGATCTTGAGGCGTATCGGAATCGGACGGTGCAGAAATGATCGGAAGATCGTGAGGTTAATAAGATGTACCGATTGGGTATCTTCTCCCCACTTAGAATTCGCACCTACAAGCGCCTTTTCAGTGCCCAGGTAATCGCGCTGGCAGGAACCGGCTTGACGACGGTCGCGCTGGCGCTCCTGGCCTATGATCTGGCGGGCGGCAACGCGGGCCAGGTGCTTGGCATTGCGCTGGCGCTGAAGATGGTCGCCTATGTCGTCATCGCGCCGCTGTTTGGCGCTATTGCCCAGAAACTTCCGCGCCGCTCTCTGCTGGTAACGCTGGATATCCTGCGAGCCTGCGTGGTGGCGGTTCTGCCCTTCGTCACCGAGGTTTGGCAGATCTATGTGCTGGTGTTTGTTCTCAACGTATTTTCGGCTGGCTTCACGCCGGTGTTCCAGGCAACCATCCCCGATATCGTGACGGATCAAGCTGAGTACACCAAAGCGCTGTCACTGTCCCGACTGGCGTACGATCTGGAGAACCTGCTGAGTCCGATGCTGGCGGCGGCTCTGATTACCCTCATGACGTTTGATGTACTGTTTCTGATGAATGGTTTTGCCTTTGTCCTCTCCGCCGCCTTCGTCCTGTCCGTCACCTTGCCCGCTCGCACTGACGGCTCTCTCGGTGAGTCCTTCTGGACGAGAGTCACCAAGGGCGTGCGTATCTATCTGAAAACGCCAAGACTCAAAGGGTTACTCGCCCTGAGCATGGCGGTCTCTTCTGCGGGGGCCATGCAAATCGTCAATACCGTTGTTTATGTACGGAGCCATCTTGGGCTTTCCGAGGAATGGGTGGCGATTGCTTTTGCAGCGGCAGGCGGTGGTTCTATGGCAGTGGCGCTCACCCTGCCGGGTATTCTGAGCAAGGTTCAGCCGAGGCCCTGCATGTTGTTTGGAGGATTCGTTCTGTCCCTGAGTGTTCTGGCCGGGGCCACGATGCCGGGGATTCCATTGCTGATTTTGCTGTGGTTCCTGATGGGGGCCGGGATGTCGATGATTCTGACGCCGGCGGGACGGTTGTTGACACAATCAAGTCGCGAGAAAGATCGTCCGGCGTTGTTCGCCGCTCAGTTTTCGTTGTCCCATGCATGCTGGCTGGTCACCTACCCCCTTGCCGGATGGCTCGGTGTTCAGATGGGGTTAATGGGGGCTTTTATTGTTCTGGGTTCGATCGCGTTGATATCAGTGATGGTCGCGACTTCGCTTTGGCCGCCTCGGGACCCGGATTATCTGGAGCATACCCATCGTGCGACAACTCACGATC
>TARA_R110001606_G_scaffold374294_1_pt1 | contig 10632 bp, 8 predicted proteins | sample TARA_R110001606 | Tara Oceans TARA_R110001606 (sample SAMEA4398315) | marine metagenome | biome: Polar Biome; feature: [SRF] surface water layer (ENVO:00010504); material: water (ENVO:00002006), including particulate matter (ENVO:01000060) such as... | depth 5 m
GATTAACAACAATTTTTGCCTAAACACAACAATTGAGCTTGATCCAATACATTGTTGCTCTCTTGTTAATGATGCTTGTTGCTTTATTGTTGATATTTTGTTGCTAGTTGTTGTTTCTTCTGAAAACATTGATTCTTCTAACGCAGTATTATCATCATAAGGATTAAACCCATATTGCAACAATTCTAAAAGTGCTTGTTGCATCGTTTTTAAAAAAGCAAAGCGTTCTTTCTTGGTTTTGAATTTGTTTGCTCCTGCTTTGATATTAGGTTGACGTTCTAATTTTTTCGTTTCAGGATTTCGAAATGAAAAATAAACATACCAAGGTTTCTCTAGTGAAGCTTTTTTTTTCTTTAGTTGTTAACTTAGACCAAGAAGAAATATCCACACCTCCAGTGTAGATTTTTGGTTCTGAATAATTCAATTTCATAGGTAAAACGTGTACGTTTTCGTGTACTCTTTGTAAAAGTAAGAAAATTGAAGACATAAAAAAACGAATTGTGAGACACAATTCGTTGATTTAATTACCGTTAAGCTTTGTAGCGGGAACTGGACTCGAACCAGTGACCTTCGGGTTATGAGCCCGACGAGCTACCTACTGCTCTATCCCGCGTTGTGATTTAAAAATAACGACTTAGCTTTTAACTTTCGATTCATAAACTCGATACGTTATTTCCGGGTGCAAATATACAACTTAACAAAACAATTAACCAAACTTTTATCGATTATTTTTTAATTATTTTTTAATCTTCTAAATTCTAATCAACTATAAAATCTATTTATCTTTGCAACATGACACACAAAGCCGGTTTTGTAAATATTATAGGAAATCCTAACGTAGGTAAATCAACATTAATGAATGCTTTGGTAGGTGAAAAACTATCAATCATAACACCTAAAGCACAAACTACAAGGCATCGTATACTTGGAATTGTAAATGAAGATGATTTTCAAATTGTTTTTTCAGACACTCCAGGAATCATTCAGCCTGCTTATGAATTGCAAGCTTCTATGATGGATTTTGTAAAATCTGCGCTAGATGACGCCGATGTTTTAATTTATATGGTGGAAGTCGGAGAAAAAGAATTAAAAAACGAAGCTTTCTTTAATAAAATTATCCATAGTGAAATTCCTGTTATTCTTTTATTGAATAAGATTGATAAATCTACGCAAGATGAGGTTGAGGAAAAAGTAGAATACTGGAAAATAAAAGTGCCAAATGCTGATGTTTTTGTGATTTCTGCTTTAGAAAAATTTAATATCACCGCTGTTTTCGAAAAAATAAAAGATCTTTTACCAGAAGGCCCGCCTTTTTATCCTAAAGATCAATTAACAGATAAGCCTGAACGTTTCTTTGTGAACGAAAAAATTAGAGAGAAAATCTTAATGCATTACAAAAAAGAGATTCCTTATTCTGTTGAAGTAGAAACTGAAAGCTTTATAGAAGAAGAAACTATTGTAAGAATCCGATCTATTATAATGGTGGAAAGAGAAACTCAAAAAGGAATTATTATTGGTCATAAAGGTTCTGCTCTAAAAAGAGTTGGTGCAGAAGCTAGAAAAGATTTAGAACAATTCTTTGAGAAAAAAGTATTTATTGAACTCTATGTAAAAGTGAATAAAAACTGGAGAAGTGATAAAAATCAATTAAAACGATTTGGCTATAATCAAGGTTAATCATGAATTACTTTTATCATAAAATTATGTAACTTTTTCATTTGATTTTTACCAGTGTCTTTTCCTATTTTACCTAAAAAATATAATAAAATCCAAATTAAAGGTAAAAAAACAACCATAATTAAAGGAAAGAAAATCGATTCATTTAACGATATGTTTGTGTAAAGTAACGCTGCAAATCCTAAGAAGGAAACACCAATTACAAAATGGATAAACATAAAGAGAGTCCAAACTTGTGGTTTTGGACCAAATAAACCTTTTAATAGCGTTTTGTTTGTTTCTTCTTCCAATATTTCTAAATGTAATTGTGGCGACCAAAAGTGTTCTTCTTTTTTAGAAACTGAGATAAAAATATGTCCATCAGAAATTTTTCCTAAAAAAACACAGCCCTCTTTTTTAAATTCATCAGAAAACTTTTGCAGTATTTTATCCCGTTTCTCATCCAAATCAATTGTAAATCTTGGCCTTAAAAAAATCTCACTATTTCTCGTTTCAATTAAAACATTTAATTTATCATCCATAAAAACCTATTTTATAACTGTTTAAATTTACGATAATTTTTCATTTAGTAAATTGTATCTTTGCAAAAAATTTCAAATCAAATGAATAGTATTGTTGCCATTGTAGGAAGACCAAATGTAGGGAAGTCAACACTTTTTAATAGATTGGTTCAAAGAAGAGAAGCAATTGTAGATTCTGTTAGCGGAGTTACAAGAGACAGACATTATGGAAAGTCTGATTGGAATGGAAAAGAATTTTCTGTGATAGATACAGGAGGGTATTCTATTGGTTCTGATGATGTTTTTGAAGAAGAAATTAGAAAACAAGTTAAACTTGCCATTGATGAAGCAGATTTAATTGTTTTTGTTGTAAATGTTGAAGACGGAATTACACCAATGGATGCTGAAGTTGCAAAACTTCTACGCAAAGTAAAAAAGCCAATTTTTACCGTTGTTAATAAAGTTGATAACGCAATGCGTGAGCCAGATGCTGTAGAATTTTACAATCTAGGTTTGGGAGAATACTTTACAATTGCATCTATTAATGGAAGTGGTACGGGAGATTTATTAGATGCTTTAGTAACAGAAATGCCAGAGCCACAGCCAATTGATTTAGAAGCAGAAGAATTGCCAAGATTTGCCGTTGTTGGTAGACCAAATGCAGGAAAATCATCTTTTATTAATTCTTTAATAGGTGAGGACAGAAATATTGTAACAAATATTGCGGGCACAACAAGAGATTCTATTGATACAAAATATAATCGTTTTGGATTTGATTTTAATTTAGTTGATACTGCAGGAATTCGTAAAAAATCGAGAGTAAAAGAAGATTTAGAATTTTATTCTGTAATGCGTGCTGTTAGAACCATTGAATATGCCGATGTTATTATTTTAGTGGTGGATGCAACTCGTGGTTTTGAAGGGCAAGATCAAAATATATTTTGGCTAGCAGAAAAAAACAGAAAAGGTATTGTTATTCTAATTAACAAATGGGATTTAGTTGAGAAAGAAACCAACACAATGCGAGATTTTGAAGCAATGGTTAGAAAACAAATTGAGCCTTTTACAGATGTGCCAATTATATTTACTTCTGTGTTAACTAAGCAAAGAATATTTAAAGCGATAGAAACTGCTGTTGAAGTTTTTCAGAATAGAAAAACCAAAATCTCTACAAGTAAGTTTAATGATGCGATGTTAGAAATCGTAAAAACATATCCACCACCAGCAACGAAAGGTAAATACGTTAAAATTAAATACTGTATGCAATTGCCAACATTAACGCCACAATTTGCTTTTTTCTGTAATTTACCGCAATATGTTAGAGATCCTTACAGACGTTTTGTAGAAAATAAATTGCGAGAAATTTACAACTTTTCTGGTGTGCCAATTACTATTTATTTTAGACAGAAATAACTTTTAAGTAGTAGTTCTTATATATTCCAATTTCAATCTTATATAAATTTATAAGGTTGATTTTGATTTTATAAGTATTATAATTTAAAATGCAAATTCGTTTTAATGGCGTAAAATTAAGTAAAATAGTTGCTTAAGTTTAACGCACATTAATAATTGATACCCTTTGTATTAAAGGAAATTTTTACCAAAACTTTTATTTTAAATACATTTCCAAAATGAATGCAAAACGATAATGGGTTTAAGTTTTATCAAACTATAAAATCTATTGCAATTTAAAATCTTTTTTTCACCAAACATTCTTTCTAAAAACAGAAAAATTAAATATAGTAGCTTATAGATAATTGTCTATGTTTTTAAAGTTTTCTAAAGAAATCAGCAATAAAGTAGTTAAATTTTCATAAAATAACTTAAAACACAAAAGGTAAAGTAAATTTAAATTAGCATGTTTAAATAATTATATTTACAAATTAATAACATATACATAACATGACAATTTTCGAGGTACCTTTATTTGATGAGGATTTTTACAAATTACTATTTAGATTTGGTATAAATATATTTTTTTTAACCATAATTATTCGTTTTCTATATTTTAAAAAAACACAAAATAAAGAATTTCTTTTTACTTATTATATGATAAGTGTTATTGTGTTTTTTATCTGTTTTACATTAAAAAAATTAGAATTAGATTTAGGAATGGCACTAGGTCTTTTTGCAATTTTTGGTATTATTAGATATAGGACTAATACCGTGAGTATTAAAGAAATGACTTATCTGTTTGTGGTTATTGGAGTTTCTGTAATTAATGCTTTAGCTAATAAAAAATTAAGTTATGCAGAGCTTGTATTAACTAATTCAATTATTGTTTTAACATTATATCTTACAGAATCTTTTTCTAACCATGGTGTTTTATTGTCTAAAAAAATTACTTATAGTAATATAGAAAATTTGAAACCAGAAAATAGAGAAGAATTAATTGCAGAACTTGAACAAATAAATGGCATAAAAATTTCTGATGTAAAAATTGGTTCGGTAGATTTAAATTTAAATACAGCTACAATTAAAATTTTATATGAAGATAACGAATAAAAGAATTGTGCTTTTAAGTTTATTATTTTGCTTAAAAAGTGTTTTATGTGATAGTGCTTTTTCTCAGAAAAAAACAAAAGTAATAAACGATTTTGAGTCTTGGTCTAGCATAGGTTTAACATATAAACCTATAAAAAAACTTACATTGGGTGTTGAGCAAAATCTTAGACTTAAAGAAAACAGTTCTACAATAGAAAAATATTTTACACAATTAGGCGCAGATTATAAACTCTTTAAAAATTTTGAAATAGGACTTGGTTATCGATTTGTAAGAACACAAGATGAAAATTATTTACCAGAAAGTAATTACGAAAACTCTGATCGTTTTAATTTAGATGCGTCTTATAATAATTGTGTAAAAAGGTTTTCTTACGGCATACGATCTAGATATCAATTAAAAAAAGACGATATTTCTTCAACTGAAACCTTGCGGTTTAAATCAGAAATTGGATATAATTTTAAAAAATGGAAATTAGACCCAGAATTTTCTGGTGAAATTTTTTACAGAACAAATGATTCTTTTAACAATTATAGATTTACACTTTCTACAAATATTGATATTGATAAACAAAGTAGTGTTAAATTATTTGTTTTGTATGAAAATGAATTAAATGAACAATTTCCAAAATCTACTTATGTTGCAGGGTTTTCTTTTACTCATAGACTAAAATTTAAATAAAATCAAACATGAAACAACGATTTTTTAAAACACTTAGTATCATTTTTTGTGCATTATTGTTTACATCATGTTATGAAGAAATTGTAACAAATGGTTTATATGATTGGGAAGATGAAAGCCATTCTAATGAATTTGAACCAAATTACGATATCGTTTTTAATCAAACTAAAGTAAATAGAATTGATATTGTATTAACAGCAACAGAGTTTGCCGAAATGCAATTAGACATGAATGCATTGGCTTCTACAGCAGAAGCGATCATTAATCCAAAATATTTTGCTTGCGATTTTTATTTTAATGGAATACAATGGTATGATGTTGGCGTACGCTATAAAGGTAATAAAAAAGCATACGCTTCATTTTTAAATGGAAACGGAAAGTTACCATTTAAACTTAATTTTGATGAGTTTGAAACTCAAAATTCCGATCTAAAAAAACAACGATTTTATGGTTTTCAAGAGCTATCATTAGAACCTAATTTTAATGATAATTCTTTAATGCGAGAAAAAATAGCTTCAGATTTGTATCGTCAATTTGGTGTTCCAGCTTCAAAAACTGCGTATTATGAGATCCATGTTGATAAAGGCGATGGAAATCCGGTTTATTTTGGATTATACACAATGACAGAAGATGTAGAAAATACACTTTTAAACAGAACTTTTTTAACCAATACAGGAAACTGTTATGAAGCAGATGGCGATGGCGCAAAGTTTGAAAATGCTATTTTTACCTTAGACAGTTTTGAAAACATTACCAATAAAGAAAATCCAAATAAAGAAGATGTTCAACAACTAAATGATGTGCTAAATTCTTCATTAAGGAGTACGAATTTTGCAGAATGGCAAACAAATTTAGAATCCATTTTTGATGTTGATGGATTTCTAAAATATTTAGCGGTAAACAATACGATTCAACACTGGAATACCTATGGTAATAAAAAAGAAAATTATTATTTATATAACGATCCAGAAGATAATTTACTAAAATGGGTTGTAGATAATACCTATGAAGCATTAAAATCTAGCGGAGAAGAAGCACCAACTTCTATTTCGATGCTTGAAGTTTCTAAAAAATGGACTTTAATTTACAATTTAATTAGAGTAAAAGAATATGAATTAATTTACAAATCTTATATCAATAGCTTTATAACTTCTAGTTTTACCCAGCAAAAAATGGATGAACTTTATGCAAAAAATAAAGAATTAATAGCCCCTTTTGTAGAAAAAGAAACAACTAATTACACTCAGATTCAAGGTGGTTATTCGGCTTTTGAAACAGAAGTAGAAAACTTGATAAACCATACTTCTTCAAGACTATTCATTGCAGAAAGATATATTGAATAACAATAAAAAATTCTTATTTATCACCTAAAAAGGATTGATTCTAAAGTTAAGTAACGTAAACTACTAAAATAAATATCAGTAAATTGTTCTTTACACTCTTTTATGTAAATTTTTAATAATTTTACGTCTAAGAGTTTAACCTTGTACTACTTTTAGTTGCAAAATGTAAGATTATGAAAATCAGAGTATCAAAATCAATTTCAGAAAGAGAATTACCTTTACAGCTAAATATTTCTTTTCAGAAGATTTTTGAGTTGTTTCAAAAGTATGCCAATATTCAATTTATTGACCATCCTTTTCATGAATCAGCAAAAAAAATTGTGCAAAATTTTGAAAATTATCCTGAATTAATCTCCGGATTTTCTGATATTTCTTTCTTAGAAAAATACAAGGAACAAATAGACCTATTACTAAACCCTTTGTTTCCAGAACCTTTACTCTTAAACGAAATAAAAGCAGCAAGTGTACCTTTTTCATTCACTTCTTTTAAATTTACAGAACGGTTTGAAAGCATTATAAAAAATGCTGGTGAAAGTTATGAGTTAGATGTGCGTAATTTTGAAGATGGCGGCATGTATATTATGGCTTGTACATTTATTTTAAGTTTTGTGTATGATTATAATGTAGATTTAAAAAGACCTTTTTATTTTGATATTCCAGACAAAACTTCTGGAACAATGAAGTATTATAGAGCTACTTTTAATGCTGATTTTTCTGAAATTACAGCCACAAAAGATGCTCCGATCATCACAGAAAAAGACTTTAAAGAACTCTTAAATAATTTTGATAATATAGATTTATGGAAAGAAAAATTCCCGCCAAATAGCTATATTTTTAAAGGCTTCGGTTTGATTAATTTATTTGATGTTACTGCAGAAGAAATGCTATCTTCTATTAAAGCTAATTTGTTGGCTGGTGGCACACAATTAATAGCAAACTTGCAAAGTAATTTAAGAGATTTCTATAGTATTAAAGATTTAAAATTAGGCTATTCTATTTTTGATAATATTAACACCAAAATTTGTGAGACTGTTGTAAAAAAATCAAACAGTATTATTTTAAATAATCAAACAGAAATTAAATGCGATTCTAATTATTTTTGTGCTGGAATTCTGCAAAAAGTATTTAAAAATCATGAAACTTTTATTATTTCTGATGTGGAAGAATATGGTTTATCAACTAATAAAAATCCATTTTATCAAAATTTAAAATTATTAGACATAAATAGCATCATTTTAATTCCAATAAAAGCTACTAAAAATGGCGATTTAGCCTTATTAGAAATCGCCTCGCCAAGAGCTTACGAATTAAATTCTGTAAATATTAATAAACTAAAAGAAATCATCCCTGTTTTTGAAGCTGCTGTAAAAAGATCTGCAGAAGAACGTCAAAATGTTTTAGAAGCTACCATTCAAGAAAATTACACCTCAATACATAGTTCTGTAAAATGGCGCTTTTATCAAGCTGCAGAAAAATATTTTGTAGAATCACAAACTAATGAAAACGCAAAATTAGACGAAATTATTTTTAATGATGTGTATCCTTTATTTGGTCAAAGCGACATTAAAGGTTCATCAGAAGCAAGAAATATTGCCATAAAACAAGACCTTATTACGCAACTTTCTTTGGCTATTAATGTTTTAAAAGATGCTTGTAAATCTGAAGCTTTACCAATTTATGATGAGCTAAGATTTAGAGTTGCTGCGTATTTATCCGATGTAAAAGAAGGATTAAATGCCGGTGATGAAATAACAATATTAGACTTTCTAAAACGTGAAATTTACCCAGTATTCAATCATATAAAAACAATAAACAACGAACTATTTGAGAAGGTAGAATTCTATATAAAACGTCTAGACAGTGATTTAGGTGTTGTTTACGAAAAAAGAAAAGAGTACGAAACTAGTGTAAATCATTTAAATGATAAACTCGCTAAATTTATTGACAAAAAACAAATTCAGGCGCAAGAGATGTATCCTCATTATTTTGAAAGATATAAAACAGACGGAGTAGAATTTAATATGTATATCGGCGAATCTATCACAAAAGAAAACTCTTTTGATGATGTTTACTTATATAATTTAAGATTATGGCAATTGCAAATTATGTGCGAAATGGAAAATATTGCTTTTTCTGAACGTAAAAACATGGCTTCAGATTTAAGAGTTGCTTCGTTAATTTTAGTCCACAGCAATCCTATGGCAATTAAATTTAGGATGGATGAAAAACAATTTGATGTTGATGGCGCTTATAATATTAGATACGAAATTATTAAAAAACGAATTGATAAAGCCAATATAAAAGGTACTAATGAACGTTTAACTGTTCCTGGTAAAATTGCCATTGTGTATTCGCAAGAAAAAGATGCTTTAGAATATTTAAAGTATATTTCTTATTTACAATCTAAAAATCAACTTGGTAAAGTTGAAAACTTAGTTCTAGAAGATTTACAAGGTGTTGCTGGCTTAAAAGCGTTAAGAGTAGAAGTGATGTATCACAAAGATTTTAATGTTAAAAACACCATTACTTTTAATGATTTAATAAAAGAAATTGAGGGCTAGTTTTATACAGCAACTCCAGAATCTTGTAATTTAAAAGCGATAGCGAACGCAAGTACACTAACGATGATGCCAATCATAAAAACGGTATAGGTTATTCTTAATATTTTATATTTTTTATTTAAAACCAATCCTAAAAAATACAAATCTTTGGTTAAGGAATTGTATAAGTAGTCTCTATCATGCATCATTTCTAAAATTCCCCATTCAAATTCATTTAATTTCATCTGATGAAAATTTCCAAAGAATAACAGATTTACTTTTTTATTAGCAACATCTTCTTTTGTAAACTTACCTTGAGTAACATTTGGTCTTGTCGCTAAAATTGATAATATAATAGAAGCTACCGTAAAAATAATAAAAATTACCGCCGGCACTATTAAATAATGATTGTTTGGGTTGTCTAGTTTTGGTAATAATGTAGACAGTGCTAAAGAAACAATAATAGCATTTACAGAGAGTAAAATATTGGCTTTAGTATCTGCAATATTACTAAGGGTCATGTGATTTTTTAAAGCTACTCTAAACATGGTTTCTACACCTCTTTCTGGAACTTCGTTCTTATTCTTTTTTAAATCTAAAACCTCTTTTTTCTGAATAAATCTATGATTCTCCCTGCTATTTTTTTTCTCCTCTTTTAAAAGGGATACTATATTTTTACTTTTAATTTTAGACCAATTTTTTAAAGCATAATCCGTATAAAAACGATGTTTCTGAGTTAAAAATTCGATATTAATAGCGGTCCATTCTATGTCTGAATGTATTTTATTTTCTGTAATTTCCCATTCTTTCCTTAAAAGAGTTGTTTTATCATCAAAGCTCTTGCTTCCTATGTGAGCGCAATCTGCATCAATAATTATTTTTTCTAGCTCATTTTTAGGCTGATAACCCAATTTTGTGGCTAAGATAAGTCCAGATATTGTTTCAATTCTTTCTGGATGTACATCATTTTGAATCAGAAAAAGGGTAAGTATTTTCACACTTTCTTCTTCATGATTTAACCTGCGTTTAATAAAACCGGTGTCATGAAACCAAGCAGCCAATTGTAAATTTTCGACAGAAATTTCATCAATTTTTAAATCTTTTGAAAGTTCTATTGTTTTTTCTACAACATTTTGAGTGTGGACTAAATTATGATACACATAAATAGTAGATAGTTCCTTATCTAATAAATTAAAAACGTGCTTTTCTGCTGCAACTAATAATGCACTCATGTAAATATATTTTAAACAAAAATAAGCAATTAAATCTTGTATTTGTGTATCGATAAATTGTCATGAAAATTCTACCTAACTATGGGTTTGTTTTAGTAGTGATATTTTTAAAGATATTAGAAAACAATTTTTCACACAATATATAAGTGTACTTAT
>TARA_R110001606_G_scaffold2504_3_pt1 | contig 10622 bp, 14 predicted proteins | sample TARA_R110001606 | Tara Oceans TARA_R110001606 (sample SAMEA4398315) | marine metagenome | biome: Polar Biome; feature: [SRF] surface water layer (ENVO:00010504); material: water (ENVO:00002006), including particulate matter (ENVO:01000060) such as... | depth 5 m
AAAAGAAATAGATTCATCTTCTGCTACAGCCCTTGCAAGTGAAAGTGTAAAAGCTTGTATGTCTTCATATAAAGACCACTTTGAAAAAGAAGACTCAGTGCAAGTTGCAGCAATATTAAAAGAATGTGAAATTTCTAACAAGATGGTAACTATACCAACAGCCAAAAGCGATAAAATAGCAAATTCAAAAAAGGATAATAGTATGGATAAATATACTAAAGACAATTTTGAGGCTTTAGAACAAGCGAATGCTAAGGCTTTAGAAGATGGTATCAGTGGTGCAATAGCACTAGAAAGAAAAAGAGTAAGTGACATTATGGCACTTCAAGGTAGCAGCGATGTTAAAATGAAAGCTATCGAAGATGGTTCAGATGTTGGAGCAGCTGCAATAGCTTTAAATGGTGCTTTTGCAACAGTTATAGCAAAAGAAAAAACAGATTTTGAAGCAGCAGCAGCCCAATTAAATGAAAATGTTGGTGCTATTGATGCAACAGATGCCCTAAGTGTAGAAGCAAAAGCTCTTGAAGAAGATGACAAAAAATATTATGGGAAAGGTCAATAATGGCAACAGAATTATTTGAAACAACACAAACTGCTTATAACAATCTCTACAGAACGATTGATGATAAAGTAGGAATTACATTAGCAGCTGGTACATATACAGCAGGACAAATAGTATGTAGTAATACAGGTGCAAACTTTACAGATACTCCTATTTTACTATCAAAAGTAGAAGGGTCTAACACACAAGTTGTAGCCGTAGTAATAGAAGCTATTGTAGCAGGTACAGGTGACACAGGTGTTGCAGCTAAACAAGGTAAGTTTAACAGAGCAACTATAACAATGCCAACTACTCAAACAGAAGCTGATGTTAGTGGTATTTTACAAGATAAAGAGATTATTCTTGAAGATTGGAGTTTATAATGAGTGCTTACGACGGATTAACAAAACATATTAGTAAGGCGGTAGAAAATAGACAACCTAAACCATCTTTGTTCGCAGCATTTTTCGCAATTACAGATGTACATGGTGAAAATATTGTAGAGTTTGATAAAAAAGATTACACAAATGGTATAGCTCCATTTGTAGAGCCTACACTTGATGGAAAAGCTATTAAAATGGAAGAGTTTGACACTCATCTTTTAAAACTTCCTACAATGAAACCATCTCGAGTTTTAACAAGTGCGGATTTGAATAAAAAAGTATTTGGTCAATCTGGAGACAATGCAATTACAAAAAATGCACGAGCTAGAGACTTGGCAAATGTAGGTGTAATGAATAACGAAGATAGAATTGATGTAAGACTTGAAACTATGAGAGCTGAAGCACTCTTTGATGGAAAACTTACAATCGTAGGAGAAGGGTATGATTCAACTATTACATTTCCTAGAAAAACATCACACACTGTTAATTTAGGTACAGGTAACTATTGGGATGAATCTGGAGAAGATGCAAAAGGTGATATTGTTACTTTTTTAGGTCTTTTAGCACAATCTGGGAGAACTGGAACTCATATTGTTGGTAATCAAGTAACAGCTGGTAAATTAGCGGCACTTGTAGCAGCAGGTGAAACAGATTTTAGAAGAGTCGAAAATGGTTCTTTAAAATTTCAATCATTCTTACTTGTAAATGGTGCTATTTATTATGGAACATACTTAAATATAGAAATTTGGGGATACGATGCAACATATACAAATGATGCAGGTACAACAGTAGCAGCAGTTCCAGATAAAAAAATTGTTATGCTATCAGCAGTAAATAACAATGAAATGTCTTTTGGATATGCAGGTGATATTCAGCTTGAATTAGATTTAGCTATTTCATTTGCAGTTTCTCCTAGAAATGCAATTACAAAACTTTTACCAAATCGCTCAAGTGTTGAAATTGAATCTGTATTAACAGCTGCTCCTTTACTAAAAGATGGTGACTCAACTTTAGTAGCAACAGTTCTAGCATAAGGATAAATTATGGCAAATATCAAAATAGAATTATTAGTATCAACGAAAGTTGGTACTGGTAATAAAAAAAGATTCGTAATGGCTGGAGAGATTGTTGAAGTTGAAGAAAAAATAGCAAAAATAATGATTCAAAACAAAATAGCTATTGATCCTATTAATAAAGTAGTTGAAATTTTAAAAGATGAAAAATTAATTATTGAAAATAAATCTTTAATTGAAGAATTAAAAACTTTAAAAGAAGCAAACGAATTAATGATTTTAGAAATTGAAGAATTAAAATCAGAGTCTAAAAAATAATATGTTAGGTTTTATTGATTCTTTAGAAAATGACCATCAATCAATGTTAAATAAAGAAGAGTTTGGATCACTTTGTTTAAATACGAGAAATGCTCAGGAATTTACAATCATTAAAACAGAAGCATATATTCAAATAGATGGTGAGGGCTTGCCTATTACTAGTGATAAGCCTATGTTTAACACAAGTAAAAAGACAATTGTCAATAAGCTATTTGTTGATTTAGATATTAAACAAAATGATATTTTAACTATTGATAATATAAATTTTCGTGTATTTGATATTAGAAACGATGGAATAGGTGGCATTGACATCTATTTAAAGGGTTAAGATGTATAAAAGAACTTTGATAAGACAATTTTTAGTAAGTTACCTAAAAGCTAATACTACACTCTTCAATAACGAGCGTGTTTATGGTGGAAGAGTAGCTCCTATGATTGAAAGTGAAATTACATATCCTTATGTCGTAGTTTATACAGATGATGAGAGTATAATCGAACATAATACAATGCACACAGTTAGAGAGCTTGATATTCAAATTGGAGTTATTACAAAAGATAATACAGTTGAAGATTTAAGCTCAATAGTTGAAAATGTATTATTTGATATAGAGAAAGCGATGAGTAAACTACTTGGAGCAAGTGCCGTAGGTAGTGACCCCTATGACTTGATTGAAGATATTTATCTTGATTCTATTGTGACAGCTAGAGATTCAGAATCACAATCTAATATTAGTCAAGCAATGCTGAGCTATAAAGTTTCGTACTATTATCAAAGACCTGTAGACTTTGATTATTCTGCAATGGATGATTTTGATGTAGATGGAAGTATAGCAAATATGATTATAACAAATGAGGGAGTACCAGGTAATGTATAAAATAAAACCCATAAAAAACGACTCAGTAACTATCGACCCTGAAAATGGTAAAAGATTAAATAAAGATGGAAAAATCTTTAAAAATCTAACTACATTTTGGAAAAATAGACAAAGAGATGGAGATGTAACTATTATAGATATGTCAATAAAACAAAAAAAAGAGAAAGGTAAATAATGGCAATTCAATTTAACGAGATTTTTAATCTTAATATTCCTTTTGTTTTCGCTGAATTAGTAAAATCTGATAAAGTTACAGGCACTGTTAAACAACCTTACACTTCATTAATTTTTGGACAAAAAACAGCAGCAGGAACAGCAGGAACTGAAACAATACTAGATGTATTTAGTGAAAGTCAAGCCAAAGTATTATTTGGTGCAAATAGTATGTTAGCACATGCAGCTGGTAGATATTTCAAGATTAACAAATCAGTAGCACTTAAAGTAATAGCATTAGATGATAATGCAGCAGGTACAGTTTCAACTGGAGATATTACACTTACGGGAACAGCTACAGGTACAGGAACATTATCATTTTATATTAATGGGAATGTATATAAAGCAGCAGTTGCTATCGGTGATACAGCAGCAGAAATAGCTACACTTCTTACAGCAGCAATAAATGAAAATATAGATGAACAAGTAACAGCAATAGCTACAGCAGGGAAAGTAGGATTAACTTCAATTCATAAGGGAACTTATGGGAATGAATTAAAACTTAGAATCAATTACAATAGTGATGAATCAACTCCTTTGGGATTTACTTCTGCTATTACAGCTATGAATGGTGGAGCAGGTAATCCTATTTTAACTAATACACTTACAATACTTGAAGAAAATCAATTTAATCTAATAGCACAGCCTTACACAGATAATGCAAGTTTAATATTAATAGATACAGCATTAACAGATAACTTTAAAGCAACTGAAATGCTGGACGGATTTTGTGTAGTAGGTGTTGATGATACAGTAACTAATTTAACAACTAAAACAGATGTTATAAATAGTTCTTTTGTTACTATTTTAGATAACAATACAGTATTCGCTACAGGATTCGAACATGCAGCAGGTGTAATCGCTAAAATTTCAGATAATGCACAATCTAATCCCGGTGGTGGATATTTAGGATTTGAACTTTTTGGATTTTTACCTTTAACACAAAGAATAAGATCAGAAAGAAACTCTTTAGCTGGTGGTGGAGTTTCTACTTATACAGTAGTGGGAAGCTCTATTAGATATGATAGAACTGTTACAACATTACAAAAAGATGAGAATGCTATAGCTATTCCAATTGATGATAGAGATTTGCGAGTATTTTTAACAATTTCTTATGTGAGATATTCTTTTGTTTCTTTGATGTCACAATTCCAAAACTACAAAGTAGGCGGAGATGATGATATTTTCGGAGCTGGTACATTAGTAATAACTCCAAATATCTACAAACAGAATCTTATTATTATATATTCGCAACTGGTGACAGATGCAGTATGTGAAGATCTAGCAGCTTTTGAAGCAAGTATAATAGTTGAAAGAGCTGGAAACAGAATTAACTCTTCAATGAATATAAACATTATAAATGTATTGTTACAACAAGCAATGCGTATAAATTACGAGGTTTAAAATGGCAAATATAGTAGCAATAAAAAGAATTACATTTGATAATATTAGTTATCCAACTGTAACCGACAGCGTTGAAATTACAGAGAGTGGGAGTGAAAAAACTCCTATACTTGGTGATAATGGAAAAGTTTTATCTTATTCTGAAAGTTTGAAAGCTGGTATGTGTAAAGCTAAATTCTCTACACTAGCACAGTATAATTCAAAAACTCTAAAGAAAATAACAGGTGCTAAAATGATAATTGAGTTAAAGGATGGTAGAAGTTATATCGGTTCAGATATGACAGCTATATCTAATAATGCAGAAGTTATCTCAGATGGAACGATAGAAATAGAATTTTCAGGAAATGTTGAAGAGAAATAATCTCTTTAGAATTAATAATAAAAGGATAAATAATGACAACATATAAATTAAATAGACCAATTGAAGATGGTGAAAATACAATAACTGAATTAAGTGTAAAAGAATCTCACGAAATAAATGCTTTTGATATTTATGGAATTTCTGTAAGTGCTGATGGAAGTAATGATTTAAAAAGTTTTGTTGAACCAATAGCAAGTATTTCAGGATTAACAACTGTGCAAGTAGGAGTATTAGCACCATCTGATTTTATGTATTTAACAGGTATTGTGGGGAAGTCTTTGGAAGTATAAGAGACTATCAGAATAAAATAGGAATCATTATGGAAGTTTTCAAAACACAGCTTTCAGAGATGAAAAATACTATTATAATTGATAACTTATACAAACAATCTTTAAATTTTACTCCAAAAGAGTAAAATTTGAATTTTGGTTTTTTTAATACTATTTTGTAGTATTAATAAAGCTAAAAAAGGGAAACTATGGCAATTAAACCAGCACAAGGTCGAGTTACAATATTAGACAAAGCAACCCAGCCTTTACGAAGTATTGCAAATGCTTTTAAGAATTTAGGTGCTTCATCGATAAAAACTAATACTAATTTATCAAAAACACAAAAAGCTATTAATGGAGTTGGAGCAGCACAAAATCAACTTAATAGAGTTTCTAAAAATATGCAAAATCACACGAGAGGGATCGGAAGTCAAGCAGTAGGGGTTGTTGCATTAGGTTTAGCATTTAAGCAAGCATTACAACCTGCTATTATGTTTGAACAGTCAATGAAAGATTTAGAATCTGTAGCATTTGGAGCAGCAGATGCTACTGTCCCTGTAGCAAAGAATATGGCTTTATTGTCAAAACAAGCTAAGGCACTTGGTGCTAGTACCGTATTTAGTGCAACTGAAGCTGCATCGGCACAGATATTTTTAGCAAAGGCAGGATTTAAAACTAATCAAATATTATCGGCAATGACTCCTTTGTTAGATTTAGCAGCTGCAAGTGGAACAGATTTAGGAAGAGCTTCAGACATAACATCGGATTTATTGGGTGCATTTGGAATGAAAGCATCTGAAACGGGAAAATTAGCAGATGTATTATCAGCAGCTACATCTTCAGCAAATGTTGATATGGAAACATTATTTGAAACACTTAAAGTAGCAGCACCAATAGGGATAAAAGCAGGCCAGAGTATGGAAGGTATAACAACAGCAACAGCTCTTTTAGGAAATGTTGGTATTAAAGGAAGCAATGCAGGAACAGCACTAAAAAGAGCTTTTCTAAATCTTGCAAGTCCTGTAGCAGAGGGTGCAAAAGTATTAAAAGAACTTGGGATTAATGTAGCAGATTCAGCAGGTAATATGTTGCCATTCCAAAAAATAATGATGAACCTAGGTAAAGAAGCAAAGAGTTTATCTCAAGTAAAAAGAGTGCAAGCATTTGATGCAGTATTTGGTAAAATAGGAATAGCAGGAGCACTTAGTTTAGAAAAAGCCGTCACAAGTGGTGACTTCGCAAAAATGCTTGAAAACTTACAACAAAGTGAGGGAGTTGCTTCTAAAATGGCTAAAATAAGAATGGATAGTATAGCTGGAAGTCTTAAACAATTAGCAAGTGTCGCAGAGGGAGCAGCTATAGCATTTGGAACATACCTTGTACCAGCGATGAGGTCGATAATAAATGTGTTTACAAAATTAACTTCTAACATTGGACACGTTATAGAAGCATTTCCTTTAGCATCTAAAATAGTTGGAGTTTTCGCACTTGCTATGATATCGGCAAAAGCAATAGCTTTGGGTTATACAGCCTCTTTATGGTTAATAGCTCCTGCATTAAAAGGTGTGTCTTTAGCTTTAGGACTTGCTAAATTTGCGATGATAGCCTATAATGTAGTGATGAAATTTACAATATTTGGATTAATTCCTAAACTTATAGCAGGTATGGGATTAAGCGCAGGTGCCGTTGGGCTATTTGGAAAAGCGTTAGCTTTAATGAAAATACCTCTTCTGGCATTTAATGCTTTAATGCTAGCGAATCCAATAGGTCTTATGATAGCAGGAACAGCAGCACTTGTAGGATTAGGTGTATTGTTATATACACAATATGAAAAAGTAGCAACACTATTTAGCAACTTATGGGAAATTATAAAAAACTTTGATTTTTCAAACATAATGGGAAACTTAGGAAAAATTGGAGATTTATTTGGATTTGGTGGTGATACAGAAGTTAAAAAAGAACAAAATAACTTTTTATCAACACAAAGCCCAGAAATTCAAGCACAAGCCTTAGCTATAAATAATAGTAATAATGGCATATCAAATCTTACTGTAAATATTGCAGATGGTAAAGTTAAATCTATTGAAAAACAGGGTAATCTGAAATTCAATACATTCTTAAATAATGGAGAACAAAATTAATGCTTGACATAACCTCACTAAATTCATCTACTTTTAGAGATGTACAGTTTTATACTACTAAAGATGTCAATACAGGTGGACAAAGACTAGCAAAACATAGTTTTATCAATGGTGGAACTAAAACAGTATCAAGTGGATTACAAGATGATTCTTTTACTATTGAATGCTTTGTGGCTGGAGATAATTATATAGCAGAAAAAGAAGCTTTAAAAAGTGCCTTAAATGTAATTGGTACTGGAATTTTAATAGATAGATTTTACGGTGAAATAGAAGTTAATGTTGATACTTTTACCATCACAGAAGATAGAGAAAAATACGGTCGAGCAGATTTTAAAATAGTATTTTTAAGAGCAGATAATAAACCCTTAGAAATTATAGAGCTATTAGTAGTTAAAGATATTACAGATGATGCTTTTAATAATTTTGAAAATAATTTTGAAAATAATTTTGGAGATGAAGCCGTTTCTAAATTATCTTCTACACTTGAAATTTTTTTAGAAAACCTAAATGAACTAATATTTTTTCTGGACAATAATTTACAAGTCGTTAAAGATTTAAAAGAAACAATCGGAAGAAATATAGCGAATGTTCGGGCAAGTATTATATCTATTGAAAGTCTAGTTACTGATATGAAATCAACACTTCTTGGGTTTACTAATGTTTTTGCTATTGGTATATTTGATGCAGAACAGCATAAACAATTTGTAAACACTATAAAAACTATTCAAGATGGTCTTATATTAGATACAGATGATGAAGTCCAAGCAATTATCAATGAACAGGCTTTTATCTATGGTTCGACGATAATAAGTGTTTTAAATCAAATAGCTATAGTCGCATTAGAAGAAATTACTTTTACAACTGGTGATGATTTCGGAAGTGCAAAAGATGATACACTAGCAATATATGAAACTTTAGAAAATGAATTATCATCACAAATAAATTTATCGCTAAATATTGATAAAATAATAAACTTCCAGAATTTTTCAGAGAATTTAAAAACACAGAGAAGTCAGTTTATATCTTTTTATACTAAAAAATATTCAGCCTTACAATCCCTACAAAATGATGATGTAGTGTTTACAAATGACTTATTGAATTATACTATGCTAAAATACAATGACATATCAAGAATAAATGAAATTATGGCTAACAATAATATAGTTGATCCAATTTTTGTAAAAGGAACTTTAAAGGTGCTTAATAAATGATTCAGATTAAATCTAATGGAAAAATATATTCAGGATATGAAAAATTAACTATATCTAAAAGTATGAGTTCTATTGGTGATACATTTTCGATTGATATGTTTAAGGGTGATGAGATTAATATAAATGGCAATGACTTGATACAAATATTAAATGATGATGTTTTGTTTTTTACAGGATATGTAGATAGTTATAATTTAGGCATTTCAGATACTAAAAAACCTTTAACTTTAGCAGGTAGAAGTCGGACTTCTGATTTAATCGACTGTATGATAGAAACTAATCAACAATATAATAATCAAACACCTACGCAAATAATAAATGATTTAACTAAACCATTTGCTATAACAGTAAGTACAGCCCTCACACTTGAAGCTATTGTATTATTTAGCACAAAGGTAGGAGAAACTTATTTTAGTGCTATAAATAGACTTTGTAAACAATATAATATACTTCCAATTTCAGATGAAAAAGGAAACTTGAAATTAATTAAAAATAATAACAAAAAAGTATCAAAAATATTAAAAGATACAAATATATTAGATATACAATATTCACAAGATTTTACTAATCGATTTAAAAACTATATTTACAAAAAAGAATCTTCAACTAAAGAAATTACTCCAAGTAATGTAGAAGATACTGAAATTACAAGATTTAGACCTTTTGTTGCAGTTAATAATGAAGAAAAAACAAATGAAGATTTGTCTAACTGGAAAAAAAACAATGATAAGGCAAACTCTATACAGCTTTCAGTTCAAGTTGATAACTGGGATTATTCCATAAATGAAATTGTAGATATTAAAAGTGAGATAGTTTCAAATAGCTTTTTAGCTAAAAGCATAAATTATACAAGTGATAATAATGGCACAGTTTCAAATATCACATTTGTAGATAAAGTTTTATATGATGTTTAAAATAGATTTATATAAAGGTGACTGTTTAATAGAGAGCGATAAAATAGAAAGTGGAAGCGTTGATTTGATATTGACAGATTTACCTTATGGAACTGTAAAAGGGATGGGTGGCGATATGGAAAAATACAAACACCTAAGTAATGCCGATTGGGATGTTGTTATTGATACCGATAAAATAATGATAATCGCAAACCGCATATTAAGAAAAAACGGTAAAATGATATTAACTGCAAATCAACCATTTACAACTGAATTAATAAGCAAAGCAATACCAAACTTATCACATTCTTATAATATGTACTGGGATAAAATGCACTTTTCAAATTGTCTAATAGCCAATAAGGCACCTGTAAGTTATATTGAAGATATTTTAGTTTTTAGCAAAATGCACGACTTGGAGAATTTGCACCCCCTAAGACCATACTTTAAAAAATTACTTGATTTTATAAATGTAAAAAAAGTTAAAATTATAGAAAAAATAGGGCAAGGTGCTGACCATTGCTTCAGAGTTAATAGTTCTCAATTTCATTTACCCACAAAAGAAACTTACAATAAATTAATTGAGTTTTATAATATTAATGAAATGGTTAATTTTAGAGCCTTTGAAAATATTATTAAAGAAGGGGATGGGATGAATAGTACATTTAACCTATGGGAAGGAAAAAAATATAAATCAAACATATTAAAATACAAAAAAGATTATACAGGACACCACCCTACACAAAAGCCTATTTTATTATTAGAAGATTTAATAAAAACTTTTAGTAATGAAAATGATTTAATTGTAGACCTAACAATGGGCTCAGGAAGTACTGGAGTGGCTTGTAAAAATACTAATAGAAATTTCATAGGCATTGAAATGGATTCTTCATATTACGATATAGCAAAAGAGCGATGCGATGTTTAAAGAATTTAATACTTTCATTCAACCCTTTAGAGATAAATTAGAAAATCTTTTAAAATATGGGAAAACAACTAG
>TARA_R110001606_G_scaffold79262_2_pt1 | contig 10616 bp, 4 predicted proteins | sample TARA_R110001606 | Tara Oceans TARA_R110001606 (sample SAMEA4398315) | marine metagenome | biome: Polar Biome; feature: [SRF] surface water layer (ENVO:00010504); material: water (ENVO:00002006), including particulate matter (ENVO:01000060) such as... | depth 5 m
TAAGCTGATTGTTTCTAAGGTGATTTTGGCAGCACAGGCCCGTCATGCGGCTCGCAAGGCCCGTGAGATGGTGCAGCGCAAAAACGTATTGTCAGGCACAGGTCTTCCGGGTAAACTGGCCGACTGTTCTGACAAGGATCCCGCTGTGTGTGAATTGTATCTTGTGGAAGGGGACTCTGCCGGTGGTTCGGCCAAGCAGGGCAGAGACAGGAAGTTTCAGGCCATTTTGCCTTTGAGAGGTAAGATTCTAAACGTAGAAAAGGCACAGGAGCATAGGATATACGACAACGAAGAGATCAAGAACATGATCACAGCGCTTGGCGTGAGCTTTGGCACTGAGGATGATGAGAAAGGCCTCAATATGGAGAAGCTTCGTTATCACAAGGTGATCATTATGACGGATGCGGACATTGACGGAAGTCATATACGCACGCTGATCCTGACATTCTTCTTCCGTTACATGAGAGCCTTGATTGAAAAGGGCTATCTCTACATAGCACTACCGCCTTTGTACCTTTTGAAAAAAGGCAAAGAAGAGCGTTATGCATGGTCGGAGGATGACCGGATAAGAACAGCAAAAGAAATGGCCGGTGATGGTAAAGAAGATTCTATTGGTTTGCAGCGTTACAAAGGTTTGGGTGAAATGAACCCGGAGCAGCTGTGGACAACAACGATGAACCCTGAGTTCAGGAGCCTGAAGCAAGTGACCATAGAGTCGGCGGCAGAGGCCGATCATCTTTTCAGCATGCTTATGGGCGATGAAGTGGCTCCAAGGCGTGAATTCATTGAAAAGAATGCCAAGTATGCGAAGGTAGATGTTTAAATAATCGAATCGGAAAAGCTAATTTAGGGTTCGATGTTGTCGAACCCTTTTTTGTTTACCTGAGGCTTAGTTGAGCGATTCGTGTAAGATGCTGCAGGAAAAATTCGGGTTGATCCAGGGTGGGGTAGTGGCCGCATTCCGGAATTTCAATTAATTCATACCGAAGCTCTTTTTGGTGCTGTTTTAGATACTCAAGGCTTACCGATGGCTCGTTGCTTCCCTGAATCACAAACTTTTGGACTGCTGAATTTTTAAGCATGCTAAATTCATCTCCAAATCCTTCGTTGGGTGTTCCAAGTGACTGGCCAAACACAGCCCTTGCCTCTGGGTCGGTATTGTCGAAATCTTCGATGATCAAGGCCACATCTTTTTCCTGGCGGCACAGGCTACTCAGGATTCTTTTTTTGAATTCCGGCTCAGATTGAGCAGAAAGAAAAAGTGATAGCCCTTCATTCGGCAGGAATGCCTCATTGGGGTTAAGAGGGCTTTTTACTGGTGGGCTGCCAAAAATCAGGAGGCCGGCCAGGTTTTTTACCAAGCCGGCCAGTTCTATCGAAAGGTGCCCACCAAGTGAGTTACCCACCAGCAGTATCGATCCTGTGCCGTGCTCTTCAATTACCTTCAGTATTTCTTTTTTGTAGTTTGCTATGCTGTAATCATTTTTCGGATCATCAGACCTGTAGGAACTTCCGTGCCCAGGTAAGTCCATAGCCAGAAGTTTGTGGTTAAGTTGATTGGCTTGGAGCACTCCTCCAAACACCTTAAGAGAACTTGAGTTACCGTGTAAGAACACGATAGTATCAGAGGCCAGGTCGTTTTTTGATTGTAGGTTGATTCTTTTCAGCATAAGTATTTTTAGTTGATTTAAATAATCCCAAACTGCTGAGCCTTGGTGATTGCTTCGATGGAATTTGCAGCTTCCAGTTTGCGCATGATATTTCTGCGATGGGTGTCCACTGTATGTTTACTAATGAAGAGCCGGTTTCCTATTTCCTGGCTTTGAAGCCCTTCCTTCACAAGTTCTAAAATCCGAATCTCTTGTTTCCCAAGGACGGATTTGAATGCCATAAGGCCGTTCATTTGAAGGTAGAATGCTTCACTGTCGGTGCCGTAAAAATGGTATTGCATCCTGAATGGCTTGAGCCCAAAACCAGTGATGTCAGAAAGGATTCCGAACGTGTAGGTTGGAGTGCCCTTTTGGTCGAACATCAGCACTCCAGTGCGCTTGTAGTAAACCTGATTGTTGGCTGTCTTATAAATATTAGTGAGAAGCAGGTCATCGTGATCCCGTGTGGTGGAGGGCATAATGTGCTTGACCAGGTTTTTTGAATATTTCACGATAGATGGAAAAAAGCCAGGATGCGCATGCTCGTAAATCTCTTCCACAGCTCTAATGGGGCTATTGAGAAGCACGGTTCGGGCGGTACTAATGGTTTGAATCTCCGCCTTCCTGCAATCAACTATATACGCCAATTCGTTCGGTAGAGTGCTTTTCCGCAATACATCCACTTTTTCAGTAAGACTGTCTTCGTCACGGTCGATCTCACGATCTGTCATCGAAGACCGTATTTGGCGAAGCTCCCGGTGATAGTTGAACATAAGCAAACTTTTTGGCAGTAAAATATAGGAAAAATTACTCATTGATGAGTATTGAAACACCTACTTGATAGTTGGATATTTGAAGTATTCTTAGTGCCAGATAGTTTGATCCAACGCAATTTAACGATGGTGTCATGGTAACGAAAATGAGTTACAGAGAAACTAAGGTCATTAATTTGGTTTCTCACTTCAAATTTATCCTTCTTGTCGCTTTTGTATTATTATCGAGTGCTTCGATAACTGCTCAAACTCTGTATAATACGAAGTCGATTCGCCTTAGGTATAACCCACTTGACTTTAAAAGGGATGGCTGTGGGAAATCTATTGAAGTTACATATGCCTTTGGGGATTATTTGGGAGTGAGGGCTATTTTTTTTGGATTCAAGAGTCAAAACATTATTTACTATGCGAAATCCGGTTCGGTTTATCAGGCAAATGATTTCCAGGGTATAGAGCAAGATGGGTTTCAGTGGTCAACATACGCTGCGGATATCGGCAGCTTTGAACTAAGTTTTCGATTGAAAAATCGTTTTACAGACAGTTTTATAGAGTTTTCAAATGGTGTTACTGAAGATGTAGTCATGGTAAATGAGCTTTCAAATAGTTCAGGAATGGCATTATTTAAATCATATAGCATAATTAAGGATGAGCGATTGAGCAACACTGATAATTGGAGCAGTGATATTGTTTTGTCTGATGCAAAAATAATTTGGTGTGAGTGCGTAAACGGTGAGAATATAGCAAAATTGATGCAACAAAAGACTATCGTCGATGGATTAGTTGAAAGGGCAGAGCAAGATGTACGAATGGCCAACTCTTCTGTAGATACGAAAAAAAAGGTTGGCTATTTTGAGTCGGCTTTGATATACTATGATAAAGCTCATTCGATAGCCAAACTAAGCCCTTTGGTGGTGAAAAAAGAGGAAGTTCAAATTAGACTTGATGATTTAAGACAAAAGCTGCAAGAAGAAACAAGAATCGAAGAGGAACAACGGTTGAAGAAGCAAGCAGAAGAGGAAGCTATAAAACAAAAGGAAAAAGAGGAACAACGGCTGAAGAGGAATGCAGAAGAGGAAGCTATAAGACAAAAAGAGGAAGAGGAACAACGGTTGAAGAAGCAAGCAGAAGAGGAAGCTATAGAGCAAAAGAAAAAAGAGGAGTTTCAGGATGATAGCAATAACATGGTCAGGGAAGAGGAGATGCGAGAAGTGAGAGAGAAATTCGTTAATAGTCAGAGGGAGGCAGCAGCAGCTCAAAATAAATTTATTCAAATGGGAGATGAGGCTTTGCGGGAAGGGAATTTGGATTTGGCTATTTCTTACTATGAAATGGCAGATAAGTATGTAATTGTTGGGTCCTCAAATGCGGAAATAAAAAGTAAAATTCAGCAAGTTCAGGGTTTGTTTTTAGTAAATTCGATGGCATCTCTTGCTAACGAAGAGGCAAACAGGCAAGGCTCTTACAAAGGCTATTTTGCTGTGGCAATGCCCTTGGAGGTGCTCACAATCCAAGAGGCTTATGGTTCGTTATATGAAGGCCAGAATGTACTTTTTGGAGGAATGATCAGTCCTGAGCTTTATTATAACTTCATTTTGAGCAATTGGATTGGTTTGGAGATTGGGGCAAAGTTTAGATACCATCTTGAGGGTCGGGATTACCTGCCTGAAACAGGTATGTCTTATAGATTTCAGTATTTTTATCTTCCTGCTAAAGTATCTATTAATTTATTCAATCACCTGTCTTTGTTTTCAATTTATGAGTGGGACAAATTAGCCATAGTAAGTGAGCTAAGCTCAAACCCAGATAGAGAATATAAATACGGAGTGGATAAATTTAGCCTATCTAATGGATTTGGGGTTTCATTAGGTGTATTTGAAGACAGAAACTCTTACTTAAAAATAAGTTCATCAAAGCTTCATGGAAGCTCCGACAATATTGGACATACGTTCTCAAAATCTGCGATTAGAATAGATGTCGATTTTGGCATGAATTATTTATTTTTAAATCTAAACTTCACTCATAGAAGTCAAAATATATTGATGAATCCATTGAACAGTGTATCGATGAAAGCTTCAATAATAGGAGCCTCAGCGGCATATTGGTTGCCTTTTTGAGCACGTTGATAGTAATTTCCCCTGTTTTTGATGGATCATAATTTTGTTTGTGATGCGAGATCAACTTGATTCCCGGTCAAGATACTGCGTAGTAGTTAATGGGAATTGGACATTACTTAATGTTACTATTAGGTTCTGCGATCGTGAGTTAAGAGATTAATTATTGACAGATAGAGAGTAGAGTGTTTTTTTCTTTGCCTAGGAGAACTTCAAAATTATATTTGAGGGATTCTACTGGATTAGGGTAGCAATCTTATGAAGTACACTATATTAATTCTTCAATCACTATTCATCTTCAATCAGGCACACTCTCAGGAGGAACCCAGGAGTAAACTCACTTTGGTTGTCGAAACTGGACACAGCGAAAACATCACGGATTTTGATATTTCGCCCAATGGGAAATACCTGGTCACCGCAGACTCCAAAAAAACCATTGTCTGGGAGAGAGAGACACAAAAACAGGTCAAAACGTTAATGACAGAAGGGGATGTTTCGGTATCATTCTATGGAAATACGGACATTTTAATTAGACGAAAAAAAAGGCAATTTCCGAAAAATTTGCCTTATGATTCTTTATCTGTTTGGAACCTTTATAGCAATTTGATTTGTAGCGTTGATTCTTTCCCAAAAATGCGACCCAGATACTCAGACGTAAGGCGGGGGATAGCGCCAGACTCTGCTGTCGCAAATATCTCGTGGGAAAAAGAAAAATTAGGAGGACGATTAAGCGAGTGGGGACTAGAAGGGTTTTTTTTAAGAGGGGAGACTAGTATATGGATAGATACTCTTATCGATGAAAGGATCATTTTTCTTTACGACTACCCACCTAGTTACATATTTGATCCCGCCACCGGGTTGATTGATTCAATCTCTTCCCCTAGCGGACGCCGTGAAATCATGTACTTTGATAGGCAGCGAAATGAATTCTTCTTTTCAACTGGAAACACACTTGAAAGTTTTGATGTGCGAACCGGAGCAAGTATCTCGGAGTATATGCCAAAACAAGAGAAAGTGACCCCAATTGATATAGACATCGATGAAGGGGCTTTATCTTATGTGTCGTTTCCTACTTGGAACAAAAAAGATGTGGGATCAAGTATTAGCTTTCTGGGACCTGATCGGAACAAAAAGAAATGGAATGTTATCAATTTCAAGGCAGACTCCTTAGCTTATCAGGCTGAGATCGACTATGTATTTTCATTTCATTCTGGAGACGAGATTTTTTTCGTTAATAAGGATAACACATTTACTATGCCGTCCGGCACTGCTGATCCAGTTATTCGGTTTAAGCACCCTAGTTTTAAAAAGAATGATGATATGTTTCTAGCCTGGCATGATGATCAAATATTATCAGCGGCCGATTCCACGTTTGAAGAGAGGGAACTGCAAGCGCCTACTGAAGTGCATGATGTTTGTTTTAACAACGGCTATTACTACTATATTGAAGGCGACCGTTCGCTGAATTGGATAGATGATAATGGCGAGGTGTATCATTTCCCTAAAGCTGATACAGTTGTTGAAAGGCACCTGGTTTATTCTGGGGAGCTCACATCATATACCGTGGGGGTATCCGAATTTCATGAAACAATCTATTTGGATGACGTTAATTTTGACGGTGAAAGCTATCTCGTCAATGAGCGATATACTTTAGGATCCGACTGGGTAACACCTTCTTTCAGATTTACAGAGCAAGAATTTGCTGTGATAAAACGAGAAGCAAGGATAAAGGAGGAAATTTTGGCAAGAAGTTTTCGTTTTGAGAAAATTTTTAAACCAACTGCTAAGAACTACCTTTTTGCGAAGGTTCAAGTGTCCGTTGAAAATGAATTTCTTAATAGTGTGTGGAGTGGTGGATGGGTCATCAATTCTTATGATGTTTCGACAGACGGTGTTGTATCAGCGTCTGAAGAGAGTTATGGGGAAGAAAGTCATCTGTATGTTTACGACATAACCAACTCAACACCTGTATTACACAAAAGCATGAGGGGTGATTTTAGGATAATTTCGGACAGCGTGGCGGCGGCCTACAGTGATTCTGTGGTACAATTTTATTCGTTGCCAGATTTGAACCTGATGTTTACCGTTGATGCAAAGGTTTTTGATTATCAAAGATCAGAGTGGGACTTTGGTGATTTAAAGAAACGCATTTTTTTGACGAAAGATGGGAGGTTCCTGTGCTTTGGGAAAGGCGATAGCCAAATCGAAATATATGATATCACCAGGGCAAAGATTGTGCTGTCAATTTATGTTTTTGGCGACGGCAAGTGGCTGGCAGTTAATCCAGATTTTCTTTTTGACTGCTCGCCCCAACTTTTGGAATCGATTTATTTTGAGTCAGGGCTGGAACTAATTGAAGCCTGGCAGCTAAAGGATAGGTTCTATGAGCCTGGCTTGCTACAAAAAGTGCTGGGCTTTTCAAAAGAGCCGCTTCGTGATTCTAATGGCTTAGATGAAATAGAACTTTACCCCGAGATTTACCTTGGGCACCCACAAAATAACGATGGAAAACTAGTTGTTAGCCTCAAAAGCAGAGGAGGTGGATATGGCCCTGTTAGAATTCATATTAACAGGAAGGAAGTATCTTCGGATGCACGGGGAGCTGGGTTTGATCAATTAAGTGACTCTATATCATTCACTTATGATATCTCCAATCATCCATACCTCAGGCCAGGTGAGCTCAATACAATTGAAGTTAGTGCATTCAATGCAGAGGGATATCTTGTCAGCAAATGGAAAAGGCTTTATTACTTTGCAGATGGGAAAAAAGAAGATCATGTACCTGTGCTGCATGCAGTTATAGTGGGATCAGCCGATTACTCAGGTAATCAGTTGGATCTTAGTTTTCCAGCTAAGGATGCCTTGGCTTTTGCATCTGCTCTTGAAATTTCTTCAAAGAACCTCTTGGGAGTCAATAAAACTAACTTCAAAATATTGACAACCGAGGGCCAGATAGATAGGTGGCCCAAAAAAGAAAACATCCGTAATGCTTATAAGGAGATTGCGAAAATAGCCCAACCATCTGACATAGTCGTTTTGTATTTTGCAGGACATGGGATCAACTTTGGAGGTCAAGATGGTGACTTTTATTATTTGACAGCCAGTGCTTCAAGCGGTAACCTAAATGATCCGTCAATTAGAAAAACAGTGGCAATTTCTAGTATGGAGTTAACCGAATGGCTAAAGGAAATACCAGCTCTGAAACAAGTTCTGGTTCTAGATGCATGCCATTCGGGAAAATTTGCCGAAGATTTGTTGACAAAACGTGAAATACGCAATTCAACTGAAATCAGGTCTTTAGAGCGTATGAAGGACAGAACCGGTATGTATATCCTATCAGGTTCTGCGGCAGATGCAGCCAGCTATGAAGCGAGTGTTTACGGGCAAGGGTTGCTGACCTATTCACTGTTGTTTGGAATGAAAGGAGCTTCATTGCGCGACGGCAAATTCGTTGACGTGGTTCAACTTTTTCAGTACGCTGCTGACAAGGTTCCTGAGCTGGCTCGAAACATTGGTGGTATTCAGAAGCCAGAACTTCGAATACCCTATAACGCAGGTTCTTTTGATTTAGGAGTTCTGTATGAAGAAGATAAAGAAAGCATTGACTTGCCCTCACCTAAGCCTTTATTTGTCAGATCGATGTTCCAGAATCAGTCCACTTTCGATGATGATTTGGGATTGTCCGACTCAATGAATGAGCAGTTGAGGTCACTGCAAGTAAACAGTTCGGAACTCATTTTTATTGATGTTTCGAAATTTACAAATGCCTACTCAGTTCGTGGTTCTTATTTTAAGGACAATGGTAAGATTACTCTGAAGTTCAACATTCTTAAAGATGGCCAAATTGTAAAGTCTGCTGAGGTCAAGGGGATTGATTCAATGGAAATGATATCTAATATCAAGCAGTTTTTGCCACTGAATTCTGCTCATATAGACGCCAAATAGGGGGATCGAGGCATTAAGCTTTGAATATGGGCTTCAAATGAAGACCAGTTATTCTTACTGGGATGAATCATGTATGTATAGTCATTTACTTATACCCTAATTTCTCTTAGTTTTGGGTACTCCACAGAAAAGTAAGAAATACCCATGAGCGACCTGATCCTTAAAGACCGCTATTCAACACAAATAGATAACAGTCAATACATTAGCCGGGATTTGAGCTGGCTGAAGTTTAACCACAGGGTGCTTGATCAGGCCAAAAAGGAGGGAAGACCCTTGCTCGACAGGCTGAAGTTCCTCGCTATTACGGCTTCCAATGCTGATGAGTTTTTCATGATCAGAATGGGCTCGCTGTACAACTACCTGGACTATGGCAAGGAAAGAGTGGATCTCTCCGGGCTCAAGGCAATTCCGTTCAAACGCAGGCTCTTAAGTGAGTTCAAGATATTTACCAAAGAGCAAACAGACTACTTCGTTGAGCACCTTTTGTCAGAGCTCCCAAAGAATGGCATAAAGATTACTCATGTAGAAAACCTGCAAAAGAAGGAGCAGGAAAGGGTTAAAAACTACTTTCAAAAAGTGGTTCACCCCATGCTCACTCCAATGGTATTCGACTCCTTTCATACGTTTCCTATCCTGGTCAACAACGTGCTCATATTCGGTGTGGTTACCAGAAGCAGGGAGGAGCATGAGGAGAAAAGGAAGATGTCTTTTATTCAGATTCCCACTAACCTTCCCAGATTTTATGAAATAGAACGGAACGACACTTTTTATTTTGTACCGATAGAAGACATTGTCAGAACATATATCGACTCATTTTTCAAGAACGTCGAAATAATTTCTGAGACCTTGTTTCGGGTAACAAGAAATGGTGATTTCACTTTGGAGGAATCGGAAGACCTGGAGGCCAACTTTATCGATGAGCTAAAGAGTAAGCTGAAAACAAGGAAAACAGGAAGGGTCGTGCGGATTGAGGTGGAGGATAAGTACGATAAGTGGCTCATAAAGCAATTGAAGCTGAGGTGGGAGCTGGACGAGGAAAATGTCATCACTGTGCACAAACCTGGTTTGATGGACTACACCGGCCTCTGGCAGATCGTGAAGCACCCTGAGTTTTCGCACCTCTGCACGCCTATTCCAGCTCCGGTTCAGCCGGTTAGCATCAGTCAGGATGCCGACGAAAACATCTTCAAGATTTTGAAGCGCAGGGATATCATGCTTCATCACCCTTACAACTCGTTTGAGCCGCTGATGAATCTGCTTGAAAAGGCAGCAGAGGATCCTCACGTATTGTCGATTAAGCTTACCATTTACCGGTTGGCCAAAAATAGCCGGATTATAGAAGCATTGTTAAATGCGGCTGAAAACGGGAAGCACGTTTCGGTACTTTTTGAAGTCAAAGCACGATTTGACGAAGAGAACAACATGCGGGAGGCCAAGCGCCTGCAAAAGGCGGGGTGCTTTGTGATCTATGGCGTGGGACTATTAAAAACCCACACAAAGCTGATGCTGATCGTGCGCAAGGAGGGAGAGAAGGTTACCCGCTATGTGCACCTTGCCAGCGGCAACTATAACGAGGCCACTGCCAGATTGTATACTGACGTCGGTATCCTAAGCACCAACGAGGTGTACGCCAGCGACGTGTCGGAGTTCTTTAACGCCATTACCGGGCATTCTTACCCTGAAAAATATGAGAACCTGATCACAGCACCGAGGGAAATGAGAAACTCGTTGATTGAGCTCATTCTCAATGAAGCGAAGAACGCCACCTCAGGCTTACCCAGTGGCATAGTTATCAAAATCAACTCGTTGCAAGACATCGATGTAATCAATGCACTCTACCAGGCTTCGCAGGCCGGTGTTCAAATAAAGCTGACAGTTCGGGGTATTTGTTGCCTTCGCCCCGGCAGAGCCGGGCTAAGCGAGAATATTACCGTGAGCTCGATTGTAGGAGAGTATTTGGAGCATTCCCGTATCTTTTACTTCCACAACAATGGCGAGCCAAAAGTGTACGCTGGAAGCGCCGACATTATGGTAAGGAGCTTTGATCGCCGCCTGGAATCACTTTTTCTGATTAATGACCCGTTTCTTAAGAAGCAGGCCATCAATATTCTGAAGTTCAACCAGAAGGATAACTACAA
>TARA_R110001606_G_scaffold78171_1_pt1 | contig 10601 bp, 1 predicted proteins | sample TARA_R110001606 | Tara Oceans TARA_R110001606 (sample SAMEA4398315) | marine metagenome | biome: Polar Biome; feature: [SRF] surface water layer (ENVO:00010504); material: water (ENVO:00002006), including particulate matter (ENVO:01000060) such as... | depth 5 m
TTTCCTTCTGCAAATGCGCCTAAGTGTTTATTGATCTTAACACCAAGTATAACTCCGCCTGAGTAATCTAACCATTGTTCGCCTGCAAATTTATGGTAGTTATACTTGCCACCATCATCATAGTGATATGGCATTAAGTTACCCCAACCATGACACCAGTAGTTTTTATTATAATGATAGAAATCAAAGCCTAATACAAATGAATGTAGCGTGCTGTTTTCCATCTCGTTTCTTTTTCTTTCTGAGTAATCAGCTAACACGTCAGGTATTACAACTGCTTCCCAAACCTGAGCGCTATTAGCTACAACGTCACCGCTTGGATCGTAGTATAGTTGATGCCATACATCAACGTTATAACCCTCTTGTAAAGCTAAGTAAGTGTAGTGTATATCTCCATTTGCTAGCAACCACTCATCTAACGGGTTGTAACCATAAGGCTCTGACAATCTTTGAACAGCCCCAGCATTAACAGAGAACTTTCTATTAAACTTATACCTATATCTTTCCGATGCTTCAAGGTATTTTATGTCAGCAAAACCATCCTCTAAATATTCTGCTTTAACAGTATAATGATCACTAACGTACCTTATAAAATGATGTTGATCAAGATACTTCTCTCCTTCTTGTCTTTTGAAATCCATTTCAAACAAGTATTCAACTCCTTTTAACTTACCTACAGTAGCCGCGTCACTGTAGTTTTTTTCTGTTCCGTCATAAAAAGTATTTGCTTTGTTTTCATAACCAAATCTAGCTATTTTACGTAAACCCAATGACAGATTGTAATCGTAGGGAGTTGAAATCGTTTGTGTTGACAGACCATTGTCTACAGAAAACACCTCTACATTAGACAAAGAAGTACCACCATTGACAGCGGCATAAAATGTTGAAAACTTAAACAGCTTTCTAACACCTTCTTTATTAAGCATTTGCGCGGTTGTAATGTTAGACACAAGAAGCAGTAGTATTATTAGTTTTCTTACCATCTTTATATTATCACTTATTTTTTCAATTGTTTACTTTAAAACGTTACACCTTTTGATCTAGATCTTTTTTTGTATTTAGTGGTTTTACTGCTTTTTTTATTTTTTTTAATACTTTGTTTAATATTCTCTATCTTTTCATTTTCAATGTTAAGATTGTATTGACTCCAACCACTAAGCATTAAAGCTCTTTGATAATTTTCGTGATCAGAGTTAAGCCCCTCTCTAACATTCATAGTTTTGTTGTAAGCTCTATTTAAAGGTATATTAGTGACACCTTCTATTATACTTGTATAAGCAGACCACTGTGGATTGTCAATATCAAAGAACTCCATTTCTTTCATTACTTTTTTATTGTAGTTAAGTGTTTTTTCTGCGTTAACAAGTTTTCTTGCTTTAATACCTAGCGGTGGCGAAACGTTTAGCATTTCCAAAACAACCGCGCTTTCGTCTGGGTTGTAAGCTTTGTCTCTTTGTCTAGCGAAGGCAATACCCATGTTTTTTATAGTTGAAACAACAGCTCCAAGAACACCAGATCCTCTTAAAACAGAATCGATACTACCATTAACCATTCTTTCCGACTTTTTGTTAAACAACACGTTGTTCTCATCATCGTCGTCATCAAACATCATTGTAAACAAAGCTGTTTGTAGAGAGTAAAATATTAAATTTTGTATTGCAAAATAATAACCTATTCTAGACAAGTTAGATATGTTGCTTTGAAAAAGATTAGAGTTGCCAGGTGTTATTCTTCTGTTTTTAATATCTAAAAAAGCTTTCTTACCTATTCTATTAAATTGAGATGTTACGTTTTGAAAAGCTAGTATAATTTTACCAAGTGGAGATGTTTGTTGCATAGAAATCATATCAGGCCTAGCTGACTGTTGAGTGCTCTCTGCTGTCATTTGAAAATCAGTAAAAGCCTTTGTTTCAGCTTCTTTTGGCGTCATACCTTGTTTCAAATACGTATTTACTCTATTTCTATAAAAACTAGCACCACCAGTTGCTATAGCGACATTATCAGCGATCTGCGTAGGTAAAAAACCAAACTGCAACAACTGCGCTAGCAAAGATCTAATGGGGTTTTTTGATTTACGCAGGCTAGCAGCTAAATCAGCTCCGTTAACATCCATCTTAATACCACCTCTTCTTTGTTTCATCATATCAGAGTTAAATATAAATGCCCAGTCTCTCCAATACTGTGGTTGGTTGGCAAAAGCCAAACCAGCTTTTACTATATTATTATCAGCAAAGTTAATAAAGTTAACTATAGACATTTGCTGTAGCACAACAGATCTAATGTTAAAAAACATAGTAGCAGCAACAGATCCGTTTAAATAATTCATAAACCTATTAGTTTGTTCGTTTTGTCCGCTAGGTCTATTTCTACCAGTTTTAATTCTATACAAACTATCTTCTAACGCTTCTCTAACGCCCTTACCATAAGCTGCTTCAATTTTATTTAAGTTTTCTTCTGAAAAAATTATATCTGCATTTTCATTAAACTCTGCAAAGTACTGCTCTCTACCTACTCTACCAGTAGCATCATCTAAATCAACTCTTATATCACCACTTTCCCATCCGTCACTTGGTGTTATGTATTTTTCTTGTTTAGATATTAAGTTTATAGCGTCAGCATAGGAAAGCAAATCTTGATCTGACCTAACTAACTCAACTAAACTTTTTCTATCTAAAGGTGATAAACCAGGCACATCGTAACCATGCTTATCCCACAAGTATATTCTTACCGCATCCTCATATGTAAAATCACCGTCTGGAGTTTTCTTTTTAAGCTTATTTTTAACACCCTTGTACTGTTTATTTAAAGATTTAAAATCATTAGCTATAGATTGTTTAGCTGCATCTATTTCTCTAAAAGCTCTGTTAATAGGTCTAATCAATGCTTTTTCAAAAAAGTCTCTATCCATATCACCTCTTTTGCCTTTACCCATAAAGTTATACAACAAACCTATAAAGTCTTCGTGTGATGGTGGTATGAAATATCTAAACTTTCCTTTTGACGAGCCACGTTTTCTAGCTTTTATCGCTGCAAATCTTTTTTCAGAAGAAATACCAGTAAGACGTTCTAACATGTTGTTAAAATCTGTACTCATGGTTTCGCTAAATTTAACTCTAGCTTGCTGAACTTTACGCTTAACGTCAAACTGCTCTAGCATGTTGTCTACTGCTTGTACGTTCTGTAATGCGTCGTCTGCAAAGTAAAAATCATTATAACCTTCACCAACTTTTTCAGCTATCCAAAGCGCTTTTGACTCAGCTGTTGAGTTAGCTAATCCAGTAATGTTTTTTAACGGGATGTTTAAACCATTTGCTTGTAAGAAGGCATATATAGCTGGAGCTGCCTCTGCTGGTCTAGCTGTTAAAACAAACATGTTTTCAGGACCAAACTTACCTTGCAATTTCATCGCCTTGTTAAACAGCGGAGCCGTCTTGCCGTCAACAACTTTGTTAAATTCTGAAAAGTCCCACTCATAACCTAAGTCAGTTAACTCTTGGTAAGTTTTAGCATATTGCTCAGCGTTTAAAGTACCTTTAATTCCTTCTGGAGTAGTGTATCTAATTAATGATTTGCTAGTAGCTAAAGTGTCGTCAAAATCTAAAACAGTAATACCACGAGCTTCTTTGTTTGTTTTTCTACCTTGTTCTATAGCATTTTTTAATATTTGACTTGGCTTATAATTTTCACTAAGCTTTACAACAGAACCCTCGCCAAAAACCTTACCATTGTCCTTGGGGTCAATACTTTCTACAGCGTATATATCCGGGTTACCGAAAGTAGACATGTTATAATATCTTTTTGTAGCTCTATCTCCATTAAGATAATTTATAGGCATAGTAAATTGAAAGCCCATATTTTCAAGAACGTCGTCCATAGTTCTAGGTATAACAGCTACGTTATACTGCTCAAACAAAGCATCTAGCTCAACATCAGAGTTTTTCATGTAAGCATCTGTTATAGCCATAACCATATAATTTGTAGGTATCATATGCTCATACCTAAACTTACCTTTATATTTTTGCCCTGCTTTTTCTTTATATATGTACTTTAAGTTTGCAGCCCGTTTAAGAGGAGAGCTCATGTTACTAGCCATGCTCATCATCATCATAGCGAAGTCCACTTTGCTTAAAACCCCTGCTTCTATTTGGTCTTTATAGTGTTGCGCTAAGTCTTTAACAAACTCCTCAGCCAACTTAGCTTGTTCTTCTCTACCAGCAAAATTTTTATCTTTTAAAGCAGCAGCGGAAGTCTCTGCTATGAGTGCCTTTGTTTTAATATCGCTACCAAAAACTCTTCTTAACATATCAGCATAGTCACCCGCACTTTCAAAAGACTGGTACCTTTGACTACTAAACTTTTCTTTAAATTCACCCACAAGTGTTTTAGGAAAATTTCTTTTTGTTATCTCGCTTTCTGTTATTTTTCTAAGCTGACCATAGTCTCCAAAATCTCTACTTACAACTATATTACCTCTACCTATCTGCGTGCTAGAGCTGTACATTCCACCAGCCATAACCATCATTCTCAAAGCCTTTGCTCTTCCTTTTTCTACAGAACCTAATTCTTTAGTATATTTTTCTATAAGCTTGTGGCCTAGTGTTTCTATCTCTGCTCTTTGCCTAGTAACAGCATCGACATCATCAAACTCTTTGGATATTTTAATGTAATTACCGTCATCGTCTTTTAGGTTTAAAAACTCTGCTAGGTTTTCTTGAAGCGCAGCGGCCTTAACACTGTCGGTTAAATATTCTACAAGTTGTTTCTCTGGGTTTTTGTTTAGGTTAATGTGGTTTTTGTTTATAGTGTTGTATCTGCTAACAAGTTTAAACAAGTCTGTAGCTAGCTTACCCATAACAACCTTGCTATACACAGCCTCTCCATTTTCTCCTGTCCACGTTTCTTCTACAGCTCTTTTAACAGCATCTTCGTCTCCAACGTTTATTATATCTAGTTTAGCACCAAGATTTTTTAAACCACCGTAAAATAAAGCTAAATCAAGATCGTTAAAACCTCTAACTGTAGAGCTAAACTTAACGTCTTGATCTCTATTTATCCTTTCTTTAACAACAGACAACACGTTGCTTACGCTCGGTAAACCTTGCTCTCTTTGGTTTTTAATAAAAGCATCCATAAAAGGAACTTGTTTACCATCTACCGTAACCGTACTGTTCTCAAGTATGTCAAACACAGCATCCATTGCTATTATATTTATACTGGCTTTAGTAAAAGCATCTTTTCTACCTCTAACCCTCATGAAAGCGATAAAAGCATCTTCACTTACGTCTAGTTTCTTGTATATGTTTGGTCCTTGAGTCATGCTTTTAACTTCAAAAGACTTCATCAAGCCTTCTAAGAAAGCAAGCTTGATTTTATTTGGACCAGCATTTTCAGCTATTTGTTTTAAAAATATTTTATTAGTCTCCATTTTTTCCATCTGAACTAAATCAGAGGTGTGAACATGCTCTAAAAAAGGTTTTCTAATATTCTTTAAATAAGTATCGTAATCCTTCATTTGATCCTTAATAACTTTAAACAACTTTTTTTGAGATGTTTTTGAAAACTTTTGAGTCCACTCAAATTGATCTATACTACCTAAGTCAGGGCTTAACAAGACCTCTTCTAGCTCTAGTTTTATTTCTTCAGCAAACTTATTATCAATACCAGCTCTTACTCTGTATCTATTTGCTTCAAGCTCTGCTTTTCTATCTTTCTTTTGCTGCTCCACGCGTAGTACCTCATCAATACCTAAGTCTCCTTCAAGATCAACCCCACCGTCATCAAACGATTCGTCTATCTGAGACGTGAATTTATCAAACTGAGGAAACTTACGGTCGATGATACCGTCCGTAGCCATTAGCCTAGTTTCTATTTCACCGTAAATATGCGAAGTTAAAGTTCTACCACCCTGCTCTGCTGGTTTCCACGATCTAACTAAAAACGGTATGCCATTATTTCCAGACTCAATACCAGTAGTAGCCATATCAAGAATTTCATCTTTGTATAAATCGTAATTAGCCGCCTTGTCTCTTTTTGATAAATAATTAACTTCTATAAATCTTCTCCACTTCTGTCCTATTATATCACCAATCCAAAACCTACTATCTCCAAGAGCTTCCCACTCGCTAGCTAGTTCAGCCCTAACATTCCTGTCTTCACTTAGTAGTCTTTCTGGGTTTTCCATGCCGTACAGCTCTAAAGCTTCTATCAACGCCTCGTTTGTTTCTTGAAACAAATCAGATTTAACAGTTGTCTGCGATCCTGCTTCAGACATTTTAGCAAGTTTTTTATCTACAGGAGAGCCAAACTTCTTAAGCATATCTCCTCTGTTTTTTGCAGTAGAAATAATTTTGTTTTTCTTAAGCGAGGCTATGTCTTCCACGCTTAGTTGACCAGCTTTTAGTTTTTTACCTAAACCTACAAGCATTTTAATAGCGTCAGACTCACCTGCAAGATCCATGTCATAAGCATACTTATCACTCATAACTTTAGTTGTCATAAAGCCTAGCACGCCACCAAGTCCTTTTAGTTTAATTCTATCGGCCGCAGCTTCTTCTAAAAACACAGCTAGAATCTCGTCGTTAGCAAGCTTACCACCGCTTCTACCTTGTCTTATTAACCTAGAGTATAATCCAGTGTCATTTTCTTTAGCCCATTTAGTTATGGTTTCCGCTATGTCAGTAAATGCTTTTGGATCACTACTTATAGCGTCTGTTAGTAGTCTGTGTGATAATTCATGTGTCTTAGTTTCTAACCTATCATCCTTAGCCATATTATCAACTACAACATGCGACTTACCTTGAGTGTCAAAACCGTGAGAGCCATTTTTAATACTTTGAATATCCTTAGCGTCCATCTCAAGTGCCTCCATAGCTTTAACAGCATCCTCTACAGATTTGTGAACGATAAGGTCTTTAGCAAAAGCATCGTTTTTATTGTTCTTAGCGTTGTTGATGTTTTTGTTTATCTTATCAATGTTCCACATTACTCTAGCTAAATTGTTAGAGGATTTATCTTTAATACTTTTAACCCACGACGGAACGTTTCTACTGTCTAAATCATTAATAATTTTATCAGCCTTGCCAATGTATTCTTCTAGCTTTGCTTTATTTTTTTTATCTACAGACCATAAATTAAACTCACTGTTTTTTTCTTTTTTAAATATTTTTCTAGCAGCCTCTAAAGAGTTAAACCTCTTTTGCAAAACATCAAGCCTAGTTTTCTTTTCACCATCACCAATGTTCATGTTATTTATTTCCTCAGCATCAATTCTTATCTGCTCTTGATCTGTAGTGACGGCTATGTATTGTTCAAGCGCTCCAGCTGTCATTCCACTTTTATTGTCCTTACCCCAACCAAGCCATCTACCAGTCAAGCTTTCTTGCTGGTCCTTTATTATAGCCTCGTTTTTAATGTCTAGATCTTTTACTTTTTCTTTATTATCCTTTAGGTCTTGTGTTAAAAGCTTAGCTCTGTCGTTTTCTCCTCGTTTTTGAAGTATTGCTATTTTTGTTTGTAAATTGCTATTATCTTGCTTTATTTTATTGCTCGTTAGTAGGTTTTTTCTAAATTCTTCGTTTACAGCATAATCACTAAGTGAGTTTGTAATAGCCCCAGATAATAAGGGTACTGATGCAAGAGTTGTACCTATCATTAAACCAGAGAACGCTGAGTGGTCTACGTTTTCGTGCCACGGTTTACCAGTAACAACGTTTTGCGTTGCTGTTGTAGCTCCCTCACCTGCTGATTCAGCTACAGCACCAGTAACAAATTTAGGCGTATTATCTACAGCGAATTCATACATACCTTTTTTAGTCATATCCCTAAACCCACTACCATACATTCCTTTCAAACCATTTCCAGCACCTCTCAACAACGGTAGAGTTGTAACTAATTCAAAAGCTAATTCAGGTATTGCATAACCAGCACTTACAAGGCCTTTTTTCCATGAAGATCGTTTGTTGCCGGTTCTTAAGTCTTCTAAGCCCATTTCACCATATTGTCCCCCATAACTACTACCAAGTATAACTCCCCAGCCAGCATAAGGAATAGCTAAAGCAGCAAATATTGAAACTTGATTAGCAAATTCATTTGCGGCAAATCTTCCAAAGTTTACAGGACTACTAAAAGCATCGTCAAACGAAACTGTTTTTGAATACTCATCTCGTCTAGCTTGTATTTCAGCTTTATTTTTTTGATAATTCAATAAACCCTCTTCATTAGAGGTAATTCCTGTAAAGTCGTTTACTAAATCAGAAAAACCAGCTCCAGAAACAACAAAAAACCTTTCAAGATCATTATAATCTCTTCTTATTAAGTCTAACTGTATTTTAGAGTCTTTTATATTTACTCTATTATCAATTAGATCATTTTGTAATTTAAAAAACTCTTCATATCTAGGTTTTAATATAGCTCTTTGTTTTTCGTGTTCATCTAAGAAAGACTTAGGTATTTTTCTACCATCAATAAGCGTAACAAACTCCTCGCCTTCTTGCACTTCAAATTTAAAATTAGAATCGTTTAAGTTTTGAGCATTTGCACTAAAAGCTTTTATATCTTGATCGTTTTCTAAGTTAAGTCTAGCGCTATTGTAAAGCTCTGTTTTAATAGCATACTCTTGTATGTAATTAGCCGTCCCAACTTCTAATAAGGCTTTTAAATTATCAGGGTCATCTCTATATTCAGCAAGAGATACTGGTAACACCTCCCCGTCTTCAAGTGCCTCTGTAATTCTTGTTATTTCTTTTTCTTTTCTGAGTACCTTTGCTTTCTCTATTAATATCTCCCTTGCTCTAGCTTCAACCTCAGGAGTTATGCTTTCAGCTTGTAATTGATTTAGAGCTGTGTTTAATTCTTTTTGATACGGGTGGTCTTTTGTAACTAACTTTTGAGTTGTTCCGTTTTTGTAGTTTTTACCAGTGTGTTTAAACTCTATTTCATTTTCCGTAAACAAAGTTGGGTTAGAATACTTTTTGTTAAGAGCCGCTAGCTCATTAGGTCCAATAGCAATTTCTTTTTGTAGCTTTTTGTTAACATCTAAAGATTTTTGTCTACTACTTAGGTTAGCCGCCTCTGTTTCTTCAGTAGCGTTATCAGCCATGAAACCAGTTAGGTTTTCATAGGCTTTCTGGTAGGCTAACTTGTCTAGCCTAACCAAAAACTCTTCTTGGGTTTCAGTTTTATCTTGGTCTCCAAACCTACTTCCATGCCTGAAAATTTCTCCTTGGCTTTTAAAGGCTCTTGACCCATCAATGTTAAACTCTATTTCCTGGCTTTTCTTACCGTCTTTTGTTTTAATTCTAACGGCACTAAAAGAACCTCTACCTCCAGGAGTTTCATTACTATAACCTACTGGCTCAAAGTCAAAAGCGTCACCAAACTGAGCTTTTAACAAGTTAATAGCATCGTCTTCCGATTTATTGAAAAACGTTTTATTTATATCCATATCGCCTGTCTCAGGATTTTTAACCCTCAACAAGGTGTTTATTTTTTGATCATATGCGCTAGGAGTGTTTACCTCGTCATATACTTTCTTAAAGTTTTCATCAGCAAACCACTCGTCAGGAATTTGCTTAGCATCAACCACAGGCTCAAAATCTCCACCGTTTATAGATCTAGCATAACCAGCTTTACCATCCTGCTTTTGATATCTGTATTCTACATTTCCATCTCCAGATTGTGAAGCTCCATTCTCTGACCCTTCCACCTCTGGTGTTAGTGACGGGGTCATAGTCTTTCCCATAACATTAGCTGTCCACTCTTCTTGGTTTTTAGCTTTTATATTGTTAGCTGGATTTTTGCTCAAGTGGTTATACACGTTAGCTTGTATTTCTGGATCCGCTACAAAATTAGCTTTCCACTCATCAAAATTCTTAGCCTTAACACTAACGTTAGTATCGTTAGATAGACTATTCCAAATATTACTTAATATTTCTTCGTTTTCTGGCATTATTTAATATTATTTTATTAACCTAAATTTGGTTTTAAACTTTTCTCTAGCTTAGCAACTAAATCCATATTTCTTTTGTATATACCATTCTTTTTGAAATCAGTACCGTTCTCTGCATATTCTACCTCACCACCTACTTTGTAAAGTGCTTTGCTTGTTTTTAGAATTTCTATAGCACCTTTTATATCACCTTTGTTAATAGCTTTGTAAATACCTGAGCTTTTAACATTTCCATTACCATTTCTATAGGCTAAGTCAACAAGAACGTTGTACTGCTCTGCATTTATAGATTTATTCGTAACACTGTTATCTACTTGATCCTTATATATAGAAGCGACTAATGGCTGAAGCATTATAGCATCTTCTTTAGTCATCACCTTACCTGTAGCTTTACCATCTTTCCAGTATTCACTCATTAAAGGCCTACCGTCTTTACCATCCAAAGAGTATTTTGTGTAACCAAAACCAATGGTTGGAAGACCACCGGTGTCTTTATAAGGCAAACCTCCCTCAACAAACCCTTCGTTAGTAACTATTGAATCCATTAAACCTTGATTTAACTCAAAAGCACCAGGCTTTATAATGCTCCATGTTGATGGTTTGCCTTTGTTAGGCCCTTCTTTGATACTGTTATCAACTGGCGCAGTGGTTTCGC
>TARA_R110001606_G_scaffold35608_10_pt1 | contig 10594 bp, 9 predicted proteins | sample TARA_R110001606 | Tara Oceans TARA_R110001606 (sample SAMEA4398315) | marine metagenome | biome: Polar Biome; feature: [SRF] surface water layer (ENVO:00010504); material: water (ENVO:00002006), including particulate matter (ENVO:01000060) such as... | depth 5 m
CAATCGGGTACTAATTGCAGCCATTTATTGGCATCTAAGCTGATATTTAAATGAGAAATTTGGGCGTGATCCGTAACATCAACACCACAACAACTGAGTGCCGCACTGCGGGTTGCATCGCTAAAAACCACGTGTTCACCAGTATACTTGGTGTATTCATAGCCAATACCATGTAGATAAAAAAGCTGTGAAAGAGACTCCATTTACCACGCCTTAAATACGTTGTGTATTGACTATGCTATTTTCTGTACCAAAACTGTTTGCTATGTATCCATCGGCATGATGGTCATTGTCCCAAATAGTACCATTAACTAAATACCGAAAATGAAACTGTTGATCGTTCGGTAATCGCTGCTTGAGCTTAAAACATTGTTCTTTTTTATTAAACTTCATTGCAACAGGTTGCCAATCAGTAAATTCAGCGACTAACTGAACTTGCTCAGCCTGAGGATGCTGAAATTCAAATGTTACTTCAGCTTCGTTTTTAGTTTTAAAAAATCGTTTACTTAACATATTGGGCTCCAAACTAAACCTTAAGGTCAATTAATCCTTGCCACAGAAGTGCGTTCAACTACTCAACATACGCAGGGCTGTAAAATATTATTAGTGCGTGTTGACCTTTCAGAGTCAAAATCTTCAACCTTTAGGCTGTATGTTCGATCGGTATACTACGTTATCGCACAATTTATGTAGATAAAACACTACTATGTGCTCTGTCTAGCATAAAAACCAAACATACTGCGGTAAAAGTAAACTCAAAAAATAAACACGCTCTAGTTAAACAAAGTTATATTTATGCTTTATGACAGTGCGATTAAACAAATATTGCACCAAATGTGTGCAAATAAAGCAAAAAACACTCACTTTATGATTACCATCTTAATGACAGCAAGAACTAAACCAAGTTAATCACTGTCTGAATTGTGACCTTTAAAGTAGTTAACAAATAACCACTGGTAAAGTGAATTTATTTAATAGTTGAATTGAGTAAACGCTCAAAAAATACTGATAAAATAACATCTAACTGAAAAGATGTTCCTTATTCAGGGGCGTCATTAAAGAAATGTTTTGTCAGTTAGTCTTACAAACTATATACTGAAAAAAATGTGTAATACCTAATAACAAATTCATATAATTAGGATAAAATGGTTTAATGGAATGACTAAACTTTTTCGCTTACTCAGTATTGCCTTTATTGCTATATTTATTTTTTGCTTTAGCATGAATATTTTATTAACGAAACAAGTCAATACCATTAATCCGCAACAATCTAGTATTGCCACTCGCGCTTTTGATACTGCTACCACCCAACTAACGATGCCCTCTTGGTATAACCCGATATTAAATGGCCACTATATAGTTAGCAAAGACGGTACTGATTACTTACTAATTAGAGCAACAGATACACAGTTTATTACCGCTCAAGCATCATCCATCATCAATGCCACTATTTTATCACCTGTAAACTTTATTCTACTGATTTTAATAGGTTTATTTTTAACATGGTATTTTGGTAAACAATTAAACATAAAGCGTGAAAAACAGCTGATAGAACAACTTAATATACAAACAAAAAAAGTTATCGAATCATTTAATATTCAACTTCCTGAACTTGAGCATGCGACAGAAGTAACTCGTTTAAGCCAAGCAATTAATGCATTAACCAGCCATGTAGCTAATTATGCCCGTGAAACTCAAACCAGCATTTGCCAAGATAAATTGACTTTGTTGATTGACCGTCATGCTTATATCGAGCACCTAGACCGCCAACTCAACGGTGCTGAACTAAAAAATATTCACTGTGCCTTGTTATTTATTGATTTAGATGGCTTTAAGCAAGTGAATGACTCTTTTGGCCACAGTTTTGGTGATGAAGTATTGATTCAAGTAGCCGAACGCCTGGCTAGCGTATTACGCCATCATAAGCTTAATGATATCAATCCCACCAGTCTATTAGAGCAAAATTTAGCGCGTTTAGGGGGCGATGAGTTCTCTATTTTCATTAATAATATTGATTGCAACTCTAAAAGCTTAGATGTGGCACAGCATGTACTAAACGAAATAGAGCGGGACTTTGTTCTGGGTAATAAACTAATTAAGATCAGTGCCAGTGTCGGTATTGCTGTTTATCCTGAAAGTGCATCAACTCCCCATGCTTTGTTGCAAATGGCGGATGTTGCTATGTATCGTGCTAAAACCGATGGGCGTGGTATTTTTAAAGTCTATTCGCCAGAAATGGGTAATAAAATGCGTCGCTACCATTACTTACTCGAAGAGCTGCGTTTAGCCATTGCGTGTCATAATTTTCATTTATCATTTCAGCCTATTGTGCATGTTGAAGATTGCGCCATTGATTACTTCGAAGCGTTAGTGCGCTGGGACCATCCTGTTGAGGGGGCTATTTCTCCAGTGGAGTTTATTCCGATTGCAGAAGAATCAAACCTTATATTAGAGCTTGGTGATTGGATAATGCTAGAATCATGTCGACAAATGGCAGCTTGGCACAATGCTGGTATGCGCAAAGTTAAAATCTCAGTTAATGTCTCTGGCATTCAACTCAAACATCGCCCAATTCATGAATGGGTAATGAAAAAACTAGCCAAGACAGGGCTACCGCCCACTTCATTGATGTTAGAGATCACTGAATCGACATTGATCACCGCTAGCAACACTATCATTAATGAATTAGAGAAATTGCGTAAAGAAGGCGTCACTATTGCAATAGATGACTTTGGTACCGGTTTTAGCTCATTAAGTACCTTAGCTGATCTACCTATTGACGTAATCAAGATTGATAGATTATTCATAGCGCAAGCTAATGAAAACCCGAAATATAACAAAATATTAAATTCAATCAGTGAATTAGGTACTAAGCTTGGGCTTAAAATCGTTGCTGAAGGAGTTGAAGAAATCGCCCAGTTTGAATTAGTGAAACGCATGGGAATTAGTAGCGTACAAGGGTATTTAGTTAGTCGTCCGCAGTCATCTGTGAATGTTGGCAGTAAGGTACTACAAGGGAATGTTAATCATATCGCCGCGACGGGCACTGGCGTTTGGAACCTCGAAACTTAACGATTTGTCATTTAAAATTTTATTGCCATGGAAATCTAACTAAAAATAGATAATAATACTTAATAATTAGTATCCAATCCCCCATCTTACATGCTTAAAAAAAGTCTCTTTTCCTTAATCTCAATCGTAATTTTAGTTAGTGTTATTCTTACTAGCATGTCAATTTATACCTTATACAGCAAAAAGAAACTCAGTGTTGATCCTAAACTAAAAGAAATATCGGGGATCGAATTTGATAAATTCAAGCGCTTATGGGCAATAAATGATGGCGGTAATGAAGCAAAACTTTATCGTCTCAACGAAGATGGCTCTATCGCCAAAGAGGTACTGGTTACTAATGCGAAAAACATTGATTGGGAAGATATGACTCAGAATGATTTTGGGCACTTCTTTTTAGGAGACTTTGGTAATAATAATCAAGAACGTAAATGGCTCACTATTTATAAAATAGAAAATCCCATCGACATTAAAACTGATACCACCGAAGCTGAAATTATCAAGTTCACTTATCCAGAACTCGACGGTAGCCCTATCACTCCAGATAAACGAAACTTTGACCTAGAAGCATTTGTAGCCTTTGGCCGCCACTTATATTTGTTTACTAAAAACCGTACGGAACCGTTTGATGGGATTACAAATTTGTATAAAGTTGGCGATCATGCAGCGAATTTTGATGCGCAGTTAATAGATTCCTTTAAAACTTGTACAACGATGGAAAAGCTCTGTTGGATAACTTCAGCGGCACTTAGCCCCGATCGTACAAAGTTAGTATTACTAGATTCAACAAGCATTTGGTTATTTGAAAACTTTACTGGTGATAAGTTTTTCTCAGGAGACGTATCGCGGATAGATTTGGGTATTGTGACTCAAAAAGAAGCGATTACATTTTATGATGAAAATACCATTGTATTTACCGATGAAGAATTTAAAGGAATTGGCGGTAACGCCTATGTCATTAAACTCGATGAAGTAAAAAAAACCATCATTAAGAAAATACCAACGGCGTCAGATTAAAATAAATCTATATCAGTGCTTTTGTCGTTTGAGTTAATTAAGTTATTTTCCATTAACTGTTCATAAAAGCACAGCCTATTGCGACCATTTTCTTTTGCATAATAAAGTGCCTTATCCGCATTTTCCAATACAGTAATAGGGAAATCATAAGGACTGATACGACACATGCCTATACTTACAGTCATATTTTCAACAAATGGAAAATGAGTGTCTCTGATCATCTCCATAAACTCATTCATTTTCTTTTCGATAGATTCAAAGTTAGTAGGTTCAAACACTATCACAAATTCCTCACCACCAAAGCGAAAAATCAAGTCTGTTGAACGCAGGAAGTGACGCATTTTTTGTGCAAGTAACAATAAAACCTCATCACCACAAACATGACCAAAGCTATCATTAATTTTTTTGAAATGATCAATATCAAGCATTGCTAACCAAGATGTTGAACTGAGCTTTCGCTTGCGATTATCATCCGTTTTAACCGTTTTATGCTGTTTAATTACTTGCTTTTCAATTAGCTGCTTTATTTTTTTATCAAATGTTTGCCTATTTAACAGACCAGTCAGTTGATCCCGTTCATTCTCATGCAAGATAAATAAATAATTTTCATAAATACGGCAAAAGGCATTAAGCAAAACCTGATCCGAGCTTTTTAAACCTTTGCAAACAACAGCAATTGCACCTATCGGCTTTTCTTGCAAAGATATTGGTAACCAACGTTTCTCGATACCATCAGCAGACTGTACAGTAATAATGCAAGCTGAGCGCAAACATGACAACAGTTCAGGCTCTGGTGAATCAACAACTTGACGTTGCGCCCACTCAAACTGATTACCATTGATTACTTTTAACGATATACTGCGCTCAATCGTTAAATCACTTTGCACGTCTAAATCCTTATAAACTACAATTTCTGTACAACCAACAAATTCTTGGATCGTCGAGATCAAGCTATATTCCAATGAATCTACATCACGGTTTTTGGTTATTTTAATTAGTGAATTTAATAAGTTTTCTTCCATAAGGATCCTCTATTCAAATAACTGAACATTCTTATTATGACTAATTACCCGTATAAAAGATTATAAAAATATAAATCAAACAAAAACGTCAATAAAATTTGCTCTCATAATTACATTAACGAGTAAGAAAACCCAGTGCTAGTCGTAAGGGTAGTGTGTAAATACTGTTTAGTCACAATAGAAAGTATGACATTCTGTATTTATCGTCAACTTAGCGTTTAAATTTTGTTTCTAAAATAACAGAAGAAGTCGTACGTTCAACTCCATCTAAATTACCAATATCATCGAGTAAATGGCTGAGTTTTTCTAGATTTTGTGCTTGCACAACTGCAATTAAATCAAACTCACCACTGATAGCATACAATTGTGAGATGGCATCAATCTGCTTGAGCTCGAGGTTAGTTTTAGTGGTTAGTTTTTGCTTTACCTTAATCGATACATGGGCCGATACCATGGCACTTAAGTACGCATCGCCATAGTCAACACTGTAGCCCTTTATCACTCCAGTCTCTTCTAGCTTTAACATCCTACTTTGTACCGTTGAGCGTGATAAGTTAAGTGCCCTGGCAAGATCAGAAATACTCGCTCTGGCATTCGTGCGAAGTATAGAAAGTAGCTTTTCGTCTTGTATAGTTATCATATTGATTATTAACCTCGTCATTTTGTATTTTATTTTAATCATTTTTCACAAAATAGCACTGCAAATTTAAGCTTTGAACTCAGATAATAGCGGTAGTAAATAAGAAAAATTATTAAAGCACATTATTGCAGGGTAATAACGGCTTGATTAACCCATCAAATGCAATTTGTTTTTTTTCATATTAAGCCAGAATTAGGTGTAACAAATGCAAGTAACAAGAGAATTATTCAACGACGTAATGGTCCCTAACTATAACCCATCAGAGGTTATTCCGGTGCGTGGCCAAGGTTCTCGTGTTTGGGATCAAAACGATAAAGAATATATCGACTTTGCTGGCGGTATTGCGGTCAACTGTTTAGGTCACTGTCACCCAGCCCTTGTTAATGCGTTAAAAGAGCAAGGCGAAAAAATCTGGCACTTATCCAATGTCATGACTAATGAGCCAGCACTTCGATTAGCTAAAAAAATCACCGACGCAACATTTGCAGACAAAGTTTACTTTGCAAACTCAGGCGCAGAAGCAAATGAAGCAGCGCTAAAACTTGCGCGTCGTTTCGCATTGGATGTACATGGTGCTGATAAAAGCCAAATAATCGCATTTAACAAAGGCTTTCATGGTCGTACCTTTTTTACCGTAACTGTGGGTGGCCAAACCGCATATTCTGACGGTTTTGGTCCTAAACCAGCCGCAATTGATCATTGTGACTACAATGATTTAGCTGCTTTTGAAGCACTGATCAGCGATAAAACCTGTGCCGTAATGATGGAACCTCTGCAAGGTGAAGGCGGCATTATCTCTGCAAATAATGAATTTATCAAAGGTGTGCGTGCTTTGTGTGATAAACACAATGCATTGCTTATTTTTGACGAAGTACAAACGGGTGTAGGCCGTACAGGCTCACTATACGCATACCAAGAATTAGGCGTGACACCAGATATTTTAACAACAGCAAAAGCGTTGGGTGGCGGTTTCCCTATTGGTGCGATGATCACCACTTCTGATATTGCAGCACATCTTAAAGTGGGCACGCATGGTTCAACCTATGGCGGTAACCCGTTAGCGTGTGCAGTGGCAGAAGCGGCATTTGATACCGTGAATACCGAACAAGTGCTAAGCGGCGTTAAACAGCGTGAACAGCTTTTCCGTGATGGTTTTGCAGCGATCAACGCAAAATACGACGTATTTAGTGAAGTACGCGGTAAAGGTCTATTATTAGGCGCCGTACTAAACAGCAAGTTTGAAGGGCGCGCTCGCGACTTCTTAGTAGCAAGTACTCAACAAGGGCTAATGAGCTTAGTTGCTGGTACTGATGTTATTCGTTTTACGCCTTCGCTGGTGATCCCACTTGAGGACATTAAAGAAGGTCTAGTGCGCTTTGAAAAAGCCGTAGCAGACGTTGTAAACGGTTAACCTAATTTAACGCCCTGTTTAGGGCGTTAATGGAGCACTTTTAAATGCAAGTATTACGTCCTATAACCGCAAATGATTTTGACTCACTAAAACAAATAGCAATAGAGTCAGGCCATGGTTTTACATCATTACCTGTTGATGATGCCTTGTTGCTAGAGAAAATTGAACGAGCAGAAAGGAGCTTTGCAAAAAACATTAATAAGCCTCAAGACGAGGGCTACCTATTTGTATTAGAAGACAGTGAAACAGGTCAAGTAGTCGGCACTACCGCGATTGAAGCGGCGGTCGGTATGAACGTTCCTTTGTATCACTATCATTTAGGTAAAACGGTTCATCATTCTCGCACTCTTAACGTATATAACACCGTTGATATTCTCAGCATGTGTAATGATTACACCGGCTGCTCAGAGATATGCACACTGTTTTTACGTGAAGATAGCCGCAAAGGGCTAACAGGACGTTTCTTATCGCGTTCACGCTTTTTGTTTATGGCTCAACACAGTGAGCGTTTTGCCGATACTATCATTGCAGAAATGCGTGGCGTTAGTGACGAAAACGGCCATTCTCCATTTTGGCAATGGCTTGAAGAACATTTTTTCAGTATTGAATTCCCACTAGCCGATCATTTAGTCGGCTTAGGCGATAAAGTATTTATTAGTGAATTAATGCCCAAGTACCCTATTTACGCCAACCTGTTAAGCAAAAAAGCGCAAGCTGTAATTGGTAAAGTACACGAGCACACTAAACCTGCACTAAAATTGCTTGAAAAAGAAGGTTTTGAGCATCGAGGTTACGTTGATTTATTTGATGCTGGGCCAACAGTTGAAGCCAAACTTGGCAATATACGTAGCATCCGTGAATCTCAAGTATGCCCTATTACCATAGGTGAACTTGATCATATTAATCAACAAAGTTCCGACACCTTAGCTATTTGTAATCAAGGCGTGAATGACTTCAGAGCCACTTTCACAAAACATGCACATTATAATCATGCTAAACATACCTTGATTATTAGCAGTGAAGTTGCAAAAGCACTTAAATTAAAACAAGGAGATGCAGCGCGGTTTTTCCGTCTGTAAACCTCTGTAGGAGTTTCTATGAGCGTTAATACGCACAACAGCCAACTAATCAATAACCAATGGCAAACTGGCTTAGGTCATGATTTCAGTTCAATAAACCCAAGTAACGGGGATATTGTTTGGCAAGGTAAAGCAGCAAGTAAAGAACAAGTAGACGCAGCGATTAAATCAGCTCGTCAGGCACACATTACATGGGCAAATACCCCAATTACAGAGCGTATTGCGGTTCTTGAACGTTTTGTCAGCCTGCTAAAAGAAAATAGCGAAGAGTTTGCGACTATCATTGCCCGCGAAACAGGTAAACCACTATGGGAAACACGCACCGAAGTGGGTGCTATGACAGGCAAAGTGGCGATCTCAATAAAAGCTCATAATGAACGAACAGGCACTACTGAAAATCCAATGCCCGGCGCTAAAGCTTTTATTCGTCATAAGCCGCATGGAGTAGTGGCTATTTTTGGCCCTTATAATTTCCCAGGCCACCTCCCTAATGGTCATATAGTACCGGCAATTTTAGCGGGTAATACCGTCGTATTTAAACCATCTGAGCTAACCCCACTTGTTGCTCAATACACACTTGAGTTATGGTTAAAAGCAGGCCTGCCAGCTGGGGTGATCAACCTTATTCAGGGTGAAGTTGACACCGGTATTGCACTTGCTAGCCACCAAGATACCGATGGGTTGTTTTTTACTGGCAGCTCAAACACAGGTCATTTATTACATAAGCAGTTTGCTGGACATCCAGGTAAAATTTTAGCGCTAGAAATGGGGGGGAATAACCCGCTCATAGTTAAAGATGTGGCTGACGTAAATGCTGCCGTGCATGATATTATCCAATCCGGCTTTATAACTTCTGGTCAGCGCTGTACGTGCGCCCGTCGGGTATTTATTGCAAATACAGCTAATGGTAATGCTATTTTAGAAAAGCTGATCACCGCAACTAAAAGTATTAAAGTTGCAGACAGCTTTAGCGAAGAACAACCTTTCATGGGGGCTATGATCAGCGAAAAAGCAGCGCTTGGGATGGTCGCCGCTCAGCAACAATTGATTGATATGGGAGCTGAACCTTTAGTTGAACTAAAACACTTAAAACCAGGCACTGGTTTTGTAAGCCCTGGTATTATCGATGTAACAAATGTGGCCAGCATCGCAGATGAAGAACACTTTGGCCCATTAATTAAAATTTATCGCTATAGCGACTTTGACAGTGCAATTGTGGAAGCGAACAATACCTCATTTGGTTTATCGGCTGGGCTTTTAAGTGACTCAAGTGAAGATTATGAGCACTTCTTAAAACATATTCGCGCCGGTATTGTTAACTGGAATCGCCCAATTACCGGTGCATCAAGTGCCGCGCCATTTGGTGGTATTGGTGCCAGTGGTAACCACAGAGCGAGCGCCTATTACGCCGCAGATTACTGCTCATACCCAGTAGCCTCTGTTGAAGCACCAAGCGTTAGTTTACCAAGTACCCTTGCGCCGGGCTTAATTATTGAATAATCAGTCTGCAGCTTAACGGCTGCAGAAATTAAATTAAGGAATTAAAAATGCACACAGATGTAAATGCCCTTTTTGACAACTTATGGCAAAACTACCTAGCGGTAACACCGTCAGCTGTAAAAGTTCATGAGCTATTAGGCTCGACACAACAAGATGATGTGATCAACGACCATATTGCACTACGCACTTTCAATCATGAAAAAATTGGTCTGGAAAAGTTAGCCGCCCATTTCTTAGCCGTCGGTTATAAAGAATGTGGTGAATATCATTTTGAAGCTAAAAAATTGTATGCTAAACATTATGAGCATACCGATCCAAAGCAACCAAAAGTATTTATTTCTGAATTACTTGTAGAGCAATGTTCTGAACAACTGCAAAACATCGTTAATGAGCTGGTTGCCAGCATAGATGCAGATGACGTAACCGCAGAAAACTTCTTATACTCAGGCACCCATTGGCAAGTAAGCTCTGAAACTTATAAACAGTTACTGGCTGAAAGCGAATATGCAGCGTGGATGTCAGCATGGGGTTACCGTGCTAATCATTTCACCGTGAACATTAATGAACTTGCCAAATTTGATAAAATTGAAGACGTTAACCAAGCGCTTAAAGATGCCGGTTTTGCCCTTAATATTTCAGGCGGTGAAGTAAAAGGCTCACCTGAGGTATTACTTGAGCAATCATCAACCCTTGCCGATGACTTTGCCGTAGAGTTTAGTGACACGACGATGAGCGTACCTAGTTGTTTTTATGAGTTTGCCCTGCGTTATGCGAAACCTGATGGTGAACTATATACCGGTTTCGTTGCTGCATCGGCCGATAAAATCTTTGAAAGCACCAATGCACGTTAATTAAT
>TARA_R110001606_G_C15401461_1_pt1 | contig 10583 bp, 7 predicted proteins | sample TARA_R110001606 | Tara Oceans TARA_R110001606 (sample SAMEA4398315) | marine metagenome | biome: Polar Biome; feature: [SRF] surface water layer (ENVO:00010504); material: water (ENVO:00002006), including particulate matter (ENVO:01000060) such as... | depth 5 m
ACTCTTTACAAAAAGCGGATTTTGTAAAGAGTTACGTTTTTTAATTTATGTTTTATTGAGTTCAACTGGAAACCTTAGATCATGGCCGAATAAGCGTAATGTAAAGAATTGTGAAAAATTGTAATTATTATCCTTCCTACCTTTCCGACATTTGGAGCTATTCTGATATACTTTTCTAGGCTGTTTTTATTCTAAAGAATCAATTACTATAATTAAAATTACATAATATAGAATTTTTTTAAATCAGAGAATTACTACATTTACTAGCATACCAAAAATTCACTTTATGATCATAAGCAGGCTGTATATTTCAAATTTTACGGGAATAAAAAAGGCTACCCTCTATTTTGAAGGACACACTTTAATGGTAGGTAAGAACAAAATAGGAAAATCTACCATATGCGAAGCCCTTGACCTAGTTGTTGGGTACCTTTGAAAATGTTCCAGACAGAACTTACCGGAAACATACTTCGGGTTTTTGAATACATGCGATTAAGTTTTAGGTATCGTTTTAATTTTCACATTTTTCAATTCGATGAGTGAGAGTTCTTCCAATTCGCCCTTTTCAAAGGCATTCTCAATTTGATCAAAATTAACACCGTCCATTATTCTAGGTTGCAGGTTACGATAATCCTGTATACGCACTCCATTGATCGTACGCTGGTTAAAAGCCACACGAAACCGCATTCCCCCTTTGCCGGTAAAGTAATTGTAGGCTAGATAGTCCATACTGTAATCCTCGACATCGAACCAATAGAGGAACACATCTTCAAAATCTGTACCACCGCCTTCTTGTTGAAAAGTGACACGGATTTTATAATATTCTTTACTCTTTATTTTACTCTTTCCCATGTCTTTTAGTATGACCGCGGGGTCTTTGAGCCATAACGGAAGAAACGCAAAATACATCACTGAATTGACAGAATTGGTATAGGCATTTTTTCTTTTCTCGGTCAGGTTTACAACGGTATCAGCAACATGGCGGGAAAAGCCTTTGTTGGTGTAGACATCGCGGACTAGACTGCTATCCCTGTTCTTGCCTATTCTTGTGTAGGTAAAATGTCCTGTTTGCCGTTTGTACTCATAGGTGTGCTCACGGAAGGTAAAGGAGGCCTCGGCATTGCGCATTTTTTTCATTCCAGAAACCTCGATTGCCTTATCAACTATGTTCTCTTGTGCGATGGATAAGTTAAACGATAGTATAAATGCGCTTACTGGAATCGAAAAAAGGGATAGTTTGTGATTTATTTGTTTCATGTATTGCTTGATTAGTCCATTTGTTTTTAAGATGTTCATTTTATTCATTGTTTGCAGATGCTTTCTTAATTTACTTCATCAATAGCTTTGGTTTCTGTCTTTAAAAAGTCAGATGCCAAGAGCTGTATCTGTTCCCGTATTTTTTTTGCCTTATCTTCTTTCCCGGCACTGACATACTGAATATAGCGATGATAAAGCGACCCTACTTTTACAAATCGAATTTCATCCATTGGTAGGTTGGAAAGATAGGGGTCTTCTTCAGCCGGAAGATTGCTCCTCAATGCGGTCAACAAGGTATCCAACTCTTTGCCCGTAATATAGGATGCACGACCTGAATTCGCCTGCTGCGATAGAATAGGCGCCCTGAATTCAACAGACCTTCTGTCATCGGTATTCAGTTCAACTCCCGACAACCGATTTCGAATAGCCTCCAAATTACCAAGATAAAAGAGGCCGGCCATATGATTATTTTCCTGGTCAACTTGCTCACCAATCACATGAACGATATTCTGGCGTAGGATATTCTCGTCAAGCTGTGTGTCTTCTTCCTGACCAACGAGCAAGATACTGGCCCTGGTCGTCGAAAAGTCAGCCCGCCAGAGGGTCACTTGTGGATAAACGGCCGCAAATGTAGCGGCAATAGTATTAAAGTTCTCCGAAGTAAGCTGGTATAGCGGTAACCATTGTGCAAAGATCCCGCCAGGCGACAATCGTTTTTTGGCCTGTTCAAAATGTTCAAGGGTATAAAGGCTTCCCGTTCCTGCATGCCATGGGGTGAACAGGTCACCGACAATAACGTCAAATTGCTCATTGGTACCCAGAAGAAAATTTCTAGCATCGTCAGCTACTATGTTTGCCCGTTTATCTTTGAAAAGCCCGTTGGTCCAAGGCGAAAAATAACGTTTTGCCGCGGGAATTACATTGGACACCAGTTCTACGGCTATAACCTTTTCCACCTCATGGTTTAGTGCAGCGCCTGCCGTGACGCCGGTTCCCATGCCCAAAAATACTACCTTTTTTGGTGCTGGATGTATCATAAGCGGAACGTGAGCCTGCATTTGCTCGACCAAAAACGATTTCGAATCCCCGAGTACATAAAAATTATCCAGGCGCATTTCTATATTTTCTGGTAATTGTACTATAGAGACAACCCCGTCGCTTGATTGCCAATAATCCAATACTTTTTCACCATTTTCCAATTTTACAATGGGGGGATTTTCCAAAACCATTATTCCTAAAATTACTACAACAGGCCATAAAAGGAAGAAAATTTTCTTTTTTCTGTAAGAAGGAAAAGCTATTAAAAGAGCCAGGATTCCGTACAAAAGAGCAATGATTTTTATGCTGTTCCAGAGACCTGCTATATCAAGAAGAAAAAAACCTGCTAGTACTGGTCCCACAAAGCCACCTAAAGAATTGTAGAGTACCAATTTGCCGACAATGGATCCTGACGGCATATCGATTTTAGGGGCCGCTTTCAACAGAAAAGGAAATACAGCTCCTAAAATAATAGTTGGAGGCATTATGACCATAAGACTCAGTTTAAAGACGGACCATATATACGTAAACCAAGACGCGTTAATTGCAAGATACTCAAGTCCGTTTGTTGCACTATTGAAAACCGTTGGAGATAACCCAATCAAAACAGCGGCCGTGGACAGCAATAGAATCAGCAGGGTTTTTGAAGGTGCCCCTAGCCTTACAAGTATATGTGATAAAACGCCACCGAGCCCCAAGGCCAAAAGAAACACCACCAATATCGCAGCGAACGAATAGACTGAATTTTGTAAAACTTGAGCGAACATCTTAGTCCATAAAGTTTCTGCCGATAATGCCAATGCTCCGGAAAAAAAAGCGACTATGATAAATTGGTTTTGGCTTAGCTGAAATGCAAAATCAGTCGTTTTTTTACTATTTACAGGATATTTAGATGTTTCGTCAATAATGGGATAAGGAGATTTATACCAGCGATCTAGAACAAGGGCTAGAACGCCTACCAAGACTGCCAAGGCTATGGCAAAGCCGTAGGTTGCCCCAACCCCGTATTTAGAGAGCAAGTAAAACGCGGCAACAAAAGCTCCAAGGGCCGCCCCCAAGGTATTTACGGCATATAAAATAGTTCCACGCCTTGAAAGATTATTTCGATTTTTTCCTATGTACTGCGCTAAAACGGGAAAGGTACCTCCCATCAGAAATGACGGAAAAAAAAGTAGTGAAGTACCAAAAACAAACTTCATACCCAAAAGAATACTCTTGGTATCACCTGAAAAAGATACGATATCAGAATAATATTTTTCATAGAAATCGAGACCAGGAGCCAGCAAGAAGGCCGTTAGCGCAATACCTAGCTCCATAAGTCCATACATGCGAAGTGGCCGTTTAAAACGCGCTGAGGCGTTGCCAAAAAATCGTCCCCCAAGAGCCAATCCAAGAAAAAAAGCGGATAATGTTGCTGCTGTCGCATATGCGGCGTTTCCGAATACCAATCCTAACCGGTACATCCATACCACTTGAAACATCAAGCTGGCGGTACCGGACACAAAAAACAAGGCATAAAGAAAAATAAAGTTTCCCGAACGTTCAGAATTTGTAAAGGCGAACTTGTTTCTCATAAGAAATGGTCATGTATAATGTTGCATCTCACAAACTTAAAAAGAAAAGAGGCTTTTTAGCAGCCTCTTTTTCCTTATTTTGACATTTTTGACGTTTTCAATTTAGACATCCTACATAATTGGGGTTGTTCGATTCTGACTGTGGGACGAGAAATTTGAGGGTAGAACTATATTCGCCTCCCTTGAAATAAGGCCCCCAAGGAAACACACTAGAGGGCATCATACCATAAACATCTACAAGTCTTCTAAGGTCGCCTTGTCGATGACCGGTACTGAACAGCCAAAATGCACGTTCTGAAAAATGGGTCAACAATAGGTCCTCACCGCTAATTCCTGAGAGGTCCAAATCTGACAAACCTATTGCAGCCCTAAGTTCATTATGTATATCTTCCACCGTAGCGGCATCATTTGCATTGGCCGCCGCCTCGGCTTCTATCAATCTTGCTTCTATTCCTGATGCCAGAACTACGGGTACGCTAGATGAATTGTATTTCAGTTGGTTGTAATACAAAGTAATGTCATCCTGTCCAAATTCCGTCCCTCCGTCCCAAGGTGTCCGGGGATCCATAGCGGAGCGGTACATTAAACCATTGCCCCCTTTGCCATCGGCTATAGAAAATTGACGGCGAACAGTACTCATGATGTAAATTCCGTTCTCTTGTCTGAAGCTGTTATCGGATTGCTCAATATTATAAACAAAATCTGACGGAATAGCCGCAACTTCAGCCGCGGCCGCATCAATCTGACCTAGTCCCAAAAGGGAACGTGCCTTGCCAATTCTCGCCAAGTTGTCCAATTTATCGTTGCTGCCAGCGTTGGCGAGAGCTTGGTCGAACCAACTTACCGCTTCATTGAACATTTGTTCGGTAGTCAAAGGTTCGCCATAGATTAAATCACCACCGTCCGCCGGTGATTTGCTAAAGGAAACGCCCCCACAAAAGGTTTCTGCGAACATAATATAAGCATAACCAACGACACTTTGCATCTCACTTTCAATTTCTGGATTGCCCCCGAAATCAACAAGAAGATCTATAGTGGTTTCTGCGCCAGCCCTTGATCTATGAAGGTTACCATAAATTGTATTCATATCAGTATTGATATCCTGAAGGATACGGGTATCGGCTTCTCGTCTAGTAGGGAAGGTTCCCGAATACGTATACTCATCCGCCATAAGGCCGCTCATTACTATTAGGCCCGTAGTAGCACCGTGGCCTGCCGCAGAACCGCTCATGGCCACAGCAAGATCGCCCAAGGAACCCGCACGCAGGGTTTGTAAACCAGCCTCAGTATTAAGGGATCCCGGTGTAACAATATCAGGGTCCGTAACTTCTACCACCGAATCGCAAGATATGCTCAATGATGAAAGTATTATCAGAACAATTACATGAAACAGTAATTTGGAATAGTTGTTTTTTGTTTTTAATAGCTTTTTCATTTTCTTAGATATTTTTGTTAAAACGATAGATTCAGTCTTGCTTTCCAAGAACGGACGGGCGGTTGACTGAGAAATTCTTCAGTAGTAAAATTAGCTTGCCCTTCAGAACTAATTTCAGGATCAAGCCCAGAGTAGTCGGTCCATACGCCTAGATTCTGCCCAGAAAGTGTTAGGCTTATGCGATTAAAACCCAGTTTGCTTGAAAAAGTACTAGGTGCGTTATAGGTCAATGAGATTTCACGAAGCCTCCAAAACGAAGCATCCTCGATATAACCTGCATTTGTTCCCAAAAATTTAGATGCCACGGCTCTTGCCTGATCGGCTAGTGAGGCATCGGGGTCATTTAGTTCTCGGTTATTGCTGTTCCCGTTTCTCCATGCACCGGTGTTATTATAAAGCTTTTGACCACCCCTGTAGTTTAGGAGTCCCCTTAGCACAAATTGATTTTCGAAAAAACTTAGTGTGGGGGTAAAAGAAATGTCGGTAGTTGCAAATGGGGTGCCCAAATACCCTGTTTCTCCGACTTGAACCTCATCTTGCCCTATGAAACCATCGCCATTAGCATCGCTAAAAGTATAGGTTTCATCCCAATAGCCACCAAGCGGATAGCCTTCAACATGGCGTTGCTGACCAAAAATAATTGGTTGAATATCCTGACCCAGTTCTTTTAGTTCATTATCTATGAACGAACCTACAAAATCAATTCCAAAGAAAAATTTATCGGTTTCGATGATTCTAGTATTTAACGCTATCTCAATGCCTGAATTTTTAACAGATCCCAAATTTTCAAAACGTCCTTCACCCACACCAAGCGATAATGGCAATTGCCTGAAAATAAGGGCATCTTCGGTACGTTTATTAAAATAGGTCATTTCAAAACCAATCTTGTCAGATAATAGTTTCGCATCAAAGCCGAATTCGACTTCTGTGGATAGCTCTGGGCTTAAACCGGAATTGCCCACGCTTCCAATGGTAACCCCAGTTACGCTTTGCCCGTCTAGGGTAGCAGCGATAGGATTGAAAAACCTAAGGGCATCATTGGTACCTGGCTGTACACCAGAGGAACCCCATGCACCCCTAAGCCGTAACGAGCTTATTAGAGATTTGTCTGAGTTATTAAAGAATTCTTCTTCAGAAATCAGCCATGAAGCGCTAATTTTGGGGTAAACCACCGAATTGAACGAGGCGCCAAAAGAACTCCCACGATCTACCCGTACGGCACCCGTGACAAACAATTTATCATTAAAGCCGATCTGTTCCTCCAAAAAGACTCCAATGGTACGTGATTCGATGGTTTGTTCATTACTCTGTGTTACTGCGGCCCCTGCAATGGAGTTACTCCCTGCAACCAACTGCAGTCCAGTTGTGAACGTGCCTTGTGACAAATTCTGTAAATATTGGGCCCCCAATGAGGTGCGAGAATTTATACCTTCCCATAAATCCGTTTTGTAAGTGCCTACCATATCCAAGGTATATACAAAATCATTGAACCTATTAGAGAATCTTGCGCCTTCATCATAATTAAGAAAAGCGGGCGCTTCTCCGGTCGGGAAGAACTGGCTGTCCCATCGGGATGTAAAATCAAGCCCGCCAGAAGCCCTGAAGTTCAATTTTTCAGAGGGTTGCCATAGCAATTCAAGACCACTGGTAAAACGATTGATTCGTTGACGGGTATCAATCGTAAACAGTTCGTCGGGCGTAAACTCGCCCCAACCGTTGTTAACATCTATAGTAGATGTACCATTAAGACCCTGACTCATTAGAGCCAAGGCGAAATTATCGTTCAAGGGTAGTTCTAGATTACTGTTGGTGTAGCCCGTGGTTAAATTCACCTTTAAATCATCGGTAATTTTGACTCCGAAATTCCCTCGGAAATTTGTTCTTTTTATATTATTGACAGGCAACACCCCTTCGCCGTCGGTAATATTACCTGAAAGGAAATACGTAAGCACTTCTGAACCTCCGGATACGCTCAACCCACCGCCATAAGATTGTCCCGTTCTAAAAGGTGAGGTGCGTGGGTCGTTCAAGGGCTGAAAAGAATTGACCGTACTGGGGACAAAAGTACCTTCTGCCGCCTCAAAGTTAAAACCAGGATTGCCAGCTGCGTCAAGTGCTTGATAGTTTTTGGGATAGGTCGTTACGTTTTCAACCAACCCGCTCTCCAAAAATGCAGACCATCTTGGTTCTCCTTGTTTTCCCTTTTTAGTGGTAATACGAATTACACCGTTCGCCGCTATAGATCCGTATAATGTTGCCGCAGAAGGGCCCTTAATGATCTCGATAGACTCAATATCCTCGGGGTTGATATCGTTCAAACGTGAAGGGGACTGCCCACCGGTTTCAAAAGAAATGGAATTGGCCTCGTTATTGATCAAAATACCATCGACGTAAATTACGGGTTCGTTGGAAAGGGATGCACTGTTGGAACCCCTCACTCTAATACGGGAACCCATGCCTGTAGCACCTCCACTACTGGAAATTTGAACACCAGTAGCCTGGCCCTGAAGTAAATCTGAAACATTACTAATTGGGCGCTGTTTTACGTCATCAGCAACATTGAGATTGGTAATGGAATTTCCCATCTCTACTTTACGCCTTACACCGGTTGCGGTAACGACCACCTCGTTCAAATCCATCGAACTTGGCTTCATAGTAACGTTAATAACTTTCTCCTGTGTTAGGCTGACCTCACTTGAGGCAAAGCCGATGTATGAGAACACGAGTATATCGCCTTCTGAAGCTTCAATCTCATATTGCCCATCAAAACTGGAGGAAACCCCTTTGGAGGAGCCCTTTATTACCACACTTACCCCTCCCAAGGGAATATTGTCTTGATCGGTAACCGTCCCCGTTACAGTCATGGCTTGTTCCGGAATCTTTGAAGGATTCAACGAAGCCTGGCTTGTTCCGGAATTTAATTTTTTGCCGTTTTCAAGTAGAACGATAAGTTTTCTTCTAATTTCAAAGGATACATTGGTTTCCTTTAAAATAAGTTCCATAAGCTCGTTTATCTTGACTTTATCGACATTTACTGAAATCCGTTTACCAACGTCCAAACTGGAGTTCTTATACAGAATATTGAAATCCGTTGTTTTTTCTATTTCATCAAATACCGATGCTATGGTGGCTTCCTTCATATTCATAGAAATATTGGATTTCTGTGAATAGGTATTGCTTGCCTGAAGTTGAAACAGGGCAAGCAATAAAAACAATGCGGTAATTTTCATTTTCAGGTCTATTTTAATCGTAAAATACCTTTTACATAGTGTGTTTTTCATACTTTTGAGATGGTTTAAAAATTGGTGATTCAGTTTTTAAATTTGTTTAGAATCAAGGGATTGTTACAGCAATCCCTGATTCTTTTAGAGTTCATTTCATATACTTGACTTTTTAGGGTTTATCTTGATGCGTTTTTCATTTATGGTATAATCAAATCCTTTAATCCTTTGAAATGCTTTTAAAATTTCTTCTATGGTCTCTGTTTTAAACCTCCCTGTGTATCTTTCTTTGCTTAACTGAGTATCCTTTATCTCGATCTTTACATCATAATGCCTTTCAAGTTTTTTAGCGATATAATAAAAATCTTCGTTCTTAAAAAGTAGTACTCCATCTTTCCATGCAATGTAGCTACTGACATCCACATTCTCTTTGGATAGTTCTTTGTTGAAATATGAATATGAAACTAGCTGATTCGGTTTCAGCAATAAAGCACTTGGGTTGGAGGTGTTACTCTGACCAACCGACAGACTTCCTTCTACCAAGACCACTTTCATATGTTCGTCGTCTTGGTAACTTGAAATATTAAACTCGGTACCCAAGACTTTTGCATCTATATTTTGGGTGCTGACCGTAAATGGTCTTAATGAATCTGAAGTAACGGTAAAATAAGCCTCCCCTCTTAGAACAACGTTCCTTGGCCCTTGGTCGTAGAATGCCACTGGATACGTTAGTGAAGAGCCCGAATTAAGGTATACTTCGGTACCGTCGGAAAGTACCAACTGAAACTTTTTCCCATAAGGCACATCCATGGTGTTGTAAACCAACTGACGTGTCTCTTTTTGGTTTGACGCAGCTTTTTTATAGGTAATTTTAGTACCTTCCTGATTTACAACATAAGCACCTGAACGAACTACTATCCTTGAAGGTCCACCGTTCAATGTTTTCTTTGTCGAGCCGTCATCCAAAGTAATAGTTACCTCTTTTTCAATTGCAGCAACGCTGTTGCCGGTTTGTAGATAAGTATAAATACCAAGGGTTGCAAAGCCGATAAAAATTGCGGCATATCTCAATAGTAAATTCCTTTTTTTGGCTCTGCCTGCCGCTAGTCTAGCTTGGTCAAAGGCCGCTATCAGGTTATTCTTCAGGTGTTCTGGGCTTTGTCCATCTCCAGCCCCAGTTATTAAATGATGGAGTTCTACTTCTTCTTGAAAGCTAGATTTGTTTTTTTCGACCCATTTGGCCAAAGTAGCAATCTCATCCAGAGTAGCGGTACTATTCAAGAATTTATGTAAGATTATTTCTATTTTCTTATTTTTCATTACTGATTTTTAGGAAAGTCCCAATTCATACTAGTTAAACGACCGAACTTTACAATACCCTCGCTTTTTATTACCAAAAATTTATAATATTGATTTTTTTTTGTTAAAATAGTTTATGAATTCAAATTACCGAGATAACAATGTAAAGGTTAAGGCGATCCAAAATGGGGATAGGAGAGCTTTCAAAACGGTCATCGGGTCCTATTACAATGAAATCTATTGGTATGCCAAAAGTTTATGCCGTGATGAAGTTTTGGCAAAAGATCTGGTACAGGAAGCATTTTTCAAATTATGGAAAAAAAGGGCTAAAATAAAGGAGGGAACCATCATAAAGGGATGGCTCTATAAGTCTGTCCGCAATAATTTTTTGGACCATATAAAAAAGTATAAAAAAGAAACCTATTTGTTCGAGACGACCTACGCCGAAACCTTGGGTCATATAATGGAAAGGGAATATGAAGAAGATGTAAAACGCAAGGTATTAATTGTTGAAAAAGAGATCGAACGGCTTCCCAATAAATGTAAGCAAGTGTTTAGGTTGAGCAAAAAAGAAGGACTGACCAATATTGAAATCGCTGAACATTTGGGGATTTCCATCAAAACAGTCGAAGGACATCTTACAAAGGCCCTCAGAATGTTAAGGGAAAGGTTAAAGGAAAAAATTCAAGTTCTCTTTTTAATTCTTCATCGAATAAGGTAGCGTGAAAAGTCTCGCTATGTAAGTTTTGATCGGTAACG
>TARA_R110001606_G_scaffold399229_1_pt1 | contig 10568 bp, 7 predicted proteins | sample TARA_R110001606 | Tara Oceans TARA_R110001606 (sample SAMEA4398315) | marine metagenome | biome: Polar Biome; feature: [SRF] surface water layer (ENVO:00010504); material: water (ENVO:00002006), including particulate matter (ENVO:01000060) such as... | depth 5 m
CCCCTCTCCCCTGGCGGGAGAGGGGTTGGGGAGAGGGGGAATGCCAGCATGCAAGCCAAAAAAAACCGCCCGAAGGCGGTTTTTTTGCAGCCGTTGAAGGCTCAGGCCGACTTCGGCCCGGCCGCACGGATGTCATCGGACACGTCCGCGTATTTCTCGGCGAAGTTTTTCTCGAACTGTTCGGCCAGGCTGCGGGCGCTGGCTTCGTAGTTCTCTGGGTTGGCCCAGGTGTTCTTGGGGCGCAGCAGGGTGCTGTCGACGCCGGGAACGGCCTTGGGCACATCCAGGTTAATGATGGCCAGATGCTCGGTTTCCGCGTCGTCCAGCTCACCGCTGAGGATCGCATCAATCACCGAACGGGTGGTGGGAATGCTGAAGCGTTCGCCTTCGCCATACGGGCCACCGGTCCAGCCGGTATTGACCAGATAGACCTTGGAGCCGAATTCCTTGACCCGCTTGATCAGCAGCTCGGCGTATTCGCCAGCGCGACGCGGGAAGAACGGTGCGCCGAAGCAGGTGGAGAACGTGCTCTTGATGCCTTTGCCGGCGCCGACCTCGGTGGAGCCCACCAAAGCGGTGTAGCCGCTCAGGAAATGGTAAGCCGCGCCTTCGTGGGTGAGCCGCGACACCGGCGGCAGCACGCCGGTCAGATCGCAGGTCAGGAAGATCACATGCTTGGGCTCGCCGGCACGATTGTCCATCACCCGCTTGTCGATGTTCTCCAGCGGGTAGGCGGCGCGGGTGTTCTCGGTCAGGGACACGTCGGCGTAATCGGGCAGGCGGCTTTCGTCATTAATGATGACGTTTTCCAGCACCGCGCCGAAACGGATGGCGTCCCAGATGATCGGCTCGTTTTTCTGGCTCAGGTCGATGCACTTGGCGTAGCAACCGCCTTCGATGTTGAACACCACGTCCTTGCCCCAGCCATGCTCGTCGTCACCAATCAGGTAACGGTCCGGGTCGGCGGAGAGGGTGGTTTTGCCGGTGCCGGAGAGGCCGAAGAACAGGGCCACGTCGCCGTCTTCGCCGACATTGGCGGAGCAGTGCATGGGCAGCACGTCTTTTTCGGGCAGCAGGAAGTTCTGCACCGAGAACATGCCTTTCTTCATTTCGCCGGCGTAGCGCATGCCGGCGATCAGCACTTTACGCTGGGCGAAGTTGAGCATCACGCAGCCGTCGGAGTTGGTGCCGTCGCGTTCCGGATCGCACTGGAAGTTGACCGCGTGCAGAATCTGCCATTCCTGCTTGTCGCGCGGGTTGTACTTCTCCGGGCGAATAAACAGGGTGTTGGCGAACAGATTGTGCCAGGCGGTCTGGGCGGTCACTTTCACCGGCAGGTAATGATCGGTGTCGGCGCCCACGTGAAGGTGGGAGACAAAGGTGTCGCTGTCGGTGACGAACGCGGCGACCCGATCCCACAGGGCGTCGAATTTTTCCGGAGCGATGGGGCGGTTGATGGCGCCCCAGTGGATATGCTCGCTGGTGCTGGGCTCATCAACGACGTAACGATCCATCGGAGAGCGACCGGTGCGGTGACCGGTTTCCACCACCAGGGAGCCATTGGCGGCCAGGCGGCCTTCGTTGCGTTGCACGGCCAGCTCCACAAGCTGGGCCGGGCTAAGGTCGTTGTAATTCATGGGACTGGTCATTGGTTCTTCCTGGGCTTGTGGCCGAGCTACGAAGCTTCCTCATTCTGGTAGGGCCACTCGGGCCTGCGGAAGTTCGCGTTTCGCGATGCGGATAACTGCCGGTGGCGTGCGCGCTGTGGGCGACGACTCCCGGGAGTGGTCCCGGGCCGGTGGCTTCCCACCTCAGGGCTTCGTTGACGCTCACATGAGGCCCTGACTGGCGCGCGATTATGACAGAAAAGCGCGCCGCTGGCGACGCGGGCGTGACTGGGTGGTCATGGGGCGCCTGACGCTAGACGCCTGACGCCGGACGCTTTAACCCGGTTCTGCTACCCCTGGCGTGTTTTCTGCCAAGGCATGGCAGCAAACACGCCAAACCTTTCCGAGCCAGGGTTTAGCGTCCGGCGTCCGGCGTCCGGCGTCCAGCGTCCAGCGTCCAGCGTCTAGCGCCCCGCGTCCCGCCGTTCCCGAATCAGCTCCGCCAGATCAACGGCGTCGAAGCGTTCACTGGAGAGGCAGAAATCGCAGGTCAGGGTGGCGCCGCCGTCTTCGTCGAGCAGATTTTGCAGTTCCTCGGCGCCCAGCGAGTAGAGCGCGTTGCGGGTGCGCTCGCGGGAGCAGGTGCAGCCAAAGCGCAGCGGTTGCGCGTCGGGCAGGCGCGGCGGGGTTTCGTGGAACAGCCTGCGCAGCACGGTTTGTGCGTCCAGATCCAGCAGCTCTTCCATTTTCAGGGTGCCGGCCAGGGCATCCAGGTGCTGCCAGGTGGCCTTGTTGTGTTCGCTGTCGGCGATCTGTTCGGGCAGCCGTTGCAGCAGCAAACCGGCGGCGCGGCCGTTGCCGGCGGCCAGCCACAGGCGCGTGTCGAGCTGTTCGGACTGGCGGAAATAGGCCTCCAGGCAAGCGGCCAGGGTGTCGCCTTCCAGGGGCACGATGCCCTGGTATTGGCGGCCCTGGTCCGGGGTGATGGTAATCACCATGGTGCCGTCGCCAATCAGGCGGGTGAGGTCGGCGCTGTCGAACTCCGAGGCGTCCCGGTGCCGGGCCAGGGCGCGCAGTTGGCCGTCGTGGGTGCATTCGGCGAGCAGCAGCGACACCGGGCCCTGGCCCTGGGCCTGCAGGCTCAGCCGGCCCTGGAATTTGAGGGTGCCGGCAAGCAGGGCAACGGCGGCCACCGCCTCGCCGACCAGGCCTTGCACCGCCATCGGGTACTGATGGGCGCCGAGAATCGCCGCCAGGCTGTCTTCCAGGCGCACCAGTTCACCGCGCACGTCGGAATCGGGAAACAGAAAACGTTGTTTGAAATCGGCGTTGCTCAAAGGTCACCTTCATGGTCGCGGCGGAAACGCTGCAGATCGCGGCGCTCCTTTTTGTTGGGGCGGTGGTCCGGCGTGGGCATGGCGGCGCGGCCCAGGCGGCGGTTTTCGGCGGCGCTTTCCCGAGCCGCCTTGCTCTGCTCGGTTTCGCGGTAGAGTGTTTCGGCGATGCTGGCGCTGCCGCGTTTGCTGCTCAGTGCCTCGACCCGCACGGTCCACTTCTGTTCGCCCTTGCGGATCTCCAGCTCGGTGCCCGGCTGCACCGTTTTGCTGGGTTTGGCCTTGCTGCCATCGACCTGCACCTTGCCGCCTTCCACCGCCTGCTTGGCCAGGCTGCGGGTCTTGAAGAAGCGCGCCGCCCACAGCCAGGAATCGATGCGGGTGCCCTCGCTCACGGCAGCACCCGGTGGAAATCGTCGATCGCCGGGAACGGATCGGTGTGAGCGCGGCAGGGCAGGCTGGAATCCGGCTGAAGGATGCTGGCCAGGTGGCCCAGGCCGAACAGCCGCCCGGCGTGCAGCACCGGCAGGGAATCGTCCACCAGCAGAGCACGCTCCGGGTCGAACGGGTGCTGTTCGAGCAGCGCTTGCCAGAACGCCTGGGCTTCCTTGGCGTGGCCGTAATCGTGGCTGGACACCAGGGCGTCGAAGTAGCGGTCGATGCCGGTGCGCTCCAATTTCAGATCAAGGGCGTCGCGGTGCGCGTTGGTGACCATGATCACCCGGCGCGGCCCGCCGGCCAGGCTGCGCAGAAAGGTCTCGGCGCCGGGGCGCACGGCGATGCGTTCGGCGGCGGCGCGTTTCAGGCCGGCGACATCGATGCCCAGCTCGCGGGTCCAGAAATCCAGGCAATACCAGTTCAGGGTGCCCATGTGGCTGCCGATCCAGTCGTGCAGCACGCGCTCGGCTTCGGCGTAGTCCAGGCCTTTGATGCGCGCGTATTGCTCGGGCACATGGCGCTGCCAGAACCAGTTATCGAACTGCAGATCCAGCAGGGTGCCGTCCATGTCCAGCAATACGGTGTCGATGCCGTTCCAGTTGATCATTGTCTCGCCTGTTCGCCGTGCCAGTGCCCGTGGTCGCGGCACAGTATCCGATATTAGGGCCTGTTCACACTACTTGCATCCTGCCTGCGGGATGCAAGTAGTGTGAACAAGCCCTAGGCCGGCGCCTTAAATAGAAACCCCCTGTGGCGCCGGCCCGGCGGGGCGGATGTTACAAATCACCGGGCACCCTGATGCCAGGGTGGTGCACAATGCAATGGCACAGAATAACAACCAGACAAGGGCCACCCGGAGCGGGGCCCGGGGTGTATCCGGTGAACGACGATCGCTTTCTTTATGAGCGCATCAGCCGGCGCCTGCTGGAACAGATCGGTGCAGGAAGCTTCGCCGTGGGCCAGAAATTGCCCTCGGTGCGCCGCATGAGCGGCTTGTTCCAGGTGAGCGTGAACACGGTGATGCAGAGCTACCGCCATTTGGAGGCGGAAGGCTACCTGGAAATTCGTCCGCAGAGCGGCGTCTATGTGCGCAGCGCGGACATCCACGAAATGCCCGAGCCGGATGGCTCGCGCTACCCGCTGCTGCCGGTGGAGCTGTCGCTCAGCGAGGAAGTGCTGCACTTCATGGAGCTGCACGCGGACCGCGAGATGGTGCGCCTGGGCATCGCCTTGCCCGGCCCCGAGGTGCTGCCGGTGGATCGGGTGATGCAGACCATTCGCGAGGTGACCCGCCACCACGCCATGGAATCCTGGGATTACATGCACCCCAATGGCCACGCGCTGTTCACCCATCACCTGGCGCGCCGCAGCCTCAATTATGAAGTGCCGGTGACCGCCGAGGACATCATCGTGACCAGCGGCGCCATGGAAGCGCTGTCCCTGGCGTTGCGGTGCGTCAGCAAACCCGGCGACGCGGTGGCGGTGGAATCGCCCACCTATTACGGTGCCCTGTTGCTGCTGGAGACTCATCAGCGCCGGGTGGTGGAAATCCCCACCCATCCGCGCCATGGCATCAGCCTCTCGGCACTGGAGCAGGTGTTCGCCAAGGGCGAGGTGTCCGCCTGCATGGTGGCCACCAACGCGCAGAACCCGCTGGGCTTCACCATGAGCCAGGAACGCAAGCGCGCGCTGGTGGCGTTGTCGGAAAAATACGCCATCCCGCTGATCGAGAACGACGTCTGGGGCGATACCGTCTATGAAGACGGCGCGCTGCCGGCCAAGGCCTTCGACCGGGCCGGGCTGGTGATTTATTGCAATTCGTTTTCCAAGTCGCTGATGCCCGGCCTGCGCATCGGCTGGGCGGCCGCCGGCCGTTTCCAGAAGCGTTTCCGCGAGCTCAAGCAATTGAGCACCATCACCTCCACGTCCCTGTCGCAAATTGTCATGGGGCGGTTGTTGGAAAGCGGTTTTTACGTTCAACACCTGCGCGAGTTGCGTGTGCGCCTGCGCGAGCAGGTCGCCGACAGCGCCGCCGAGATCGTGCGGCACTTTCCCACCGGTACCCGTTTGACCCGGCCCACCGGCGGTTGTGTGTTGTGGCTGCGGTTGCCCGGGCAAGTGGACACGGTAGAGCTGTTCCGCCGCGCCGCCGAACACGGTATTCACGTGTTCCCCGGCGGAGTGTTTTCCCTGGACGGCAAACACGCGGATTATTTGCGCATCAACGCGGGCGGCCCGGTCACCGCGCGGGTGCGCGAGGCGCTCGCCTGGCTGGGCGAGACGGCCACCGAAATGGCCGCCTCGCCGCCCTGTTATTGCCGGGGCACGCCTGAATAATCATCGCTCAGACAGGGTTGGTCGCCGCACACATCGGTGACCACGCCATCGCTTTTTAGAAAGTCGGACTTCTGCTGGCGCGCCGCCACCGTGTTGCGCGGCGACTCGTGGGGGTCGGCGCCCTCGGTGGGGCCGGTGTTGTTGCTCGGCGCGAACGGCGTGCCGTGGCCGCTGACCGGATCATAATCTCCCGAGTCCCACACCATCAGGGCGTTGCCGTGATAGGGGTATTGCTCAATGTGGTCAATGGCGAAATAGGGGTTGGCGTCGGGGTGCTCGCCGAGGCGCGCGGTGGGCTCGTGGATCGCCGCGCCGATGGTGCGCGCCATGATCTCCGCACTCCAGTTGGTCACCTGATGATCGCCCAGCGCCACGTGCAGCAGAATACGCTTGTCGGTGGGCGTATTGGGCAGAAAATGCCCGGCCAGGTGGCTCAGGTAGCCGTTGTTCTCGGCGCGGTCCCAGAGCATCTGCATCAGCCCCAGCACCAGGCTCTGGTCGAGGCCGTCCGGGTAGGCCTGGTAAAGAATAAAGCCGAAGCGCTGCGGGAACGGCCCGAAGCGGCGCAATAACAAACTGTAGTTGCTGCCCGGCACGCCCAGCACGCCACGGTCGATATTGGGCGCGGTGGCGACCAGCGCGCCGCCGAGAATGCCGCCCTGGCTGTTGCCGTCGTAGAACACCTCGGAAGGGTCATAAACCAGATAGCCGTTGGCGGCATGAAACTCCGGCGCCGAGGCGAAGCCCGCCGGGTTTTGCAGCAGCTCCGCCAGGTACATGGCATTGAGCAGGCCCTGCTGGCTGCGGTCGAGCTGCTCGGGAATCAGGGAGATGTCCGCCAGGATGTTGTGAATCACCCCGGCGATGTAATCCTCCTCGGCCATGCCGATCCAATCGGTGGCGCAGAACATCACGTTGTGCTCGGTCTGCATGGCGCGCACATTGCCGGAGCGGAACTCGCCGCCGGGGCCTTCGCCGAACAGGCCGTGGCCGTACAGCGCGGCGCGCGCCGGCGTCACCGTGGCGCCGTTGTCGTCGAAGTCGGCCACCGCGGTGTCCGGCACCTGGCAACGGAAGCGGGCGGTCACCGTGTCGTTGCCGTTGAGACGCGCCGGCAGGGCGTCCACGCCAGTATCACCGTCGTAGTTGAAGCGCGATCCCGGCGGCCCGCCCGCTTGATTCAGATAGTTGGGCACTTCGAAGGTACCGGTGATGCCACGGCTGATGCCACCGCGTACCGAGCCCTCGATTTGCGGCCCGGACTCGGTGATGGTGAACGCCGGCGCGCCGCCGCCCAGGCTGGCGAACGCCTGATCGCGGATGTGCAGCAGCCGTTCGGTAAGATTGCGCTGGCTGGCCACGGTGAAATCCCAGGCCTGCACCAGGTTATCGCGGGCCACGCCGTGGTCTTCCAGGTTCTGGAGCAGCGATTCCATCCGTTCACGGCGCGCTTCCAGGCTCTCTTCACCGGTATCGATACCGTCGCGATAGGCGCGAAACACCTCGCTGGGAGCGATCAGCTCGCCGTCGCCGTCGCGCAGCGCGCGCAGGGCGACGATATAACGGTGCCCCTCCAGCAGATTCCTGGCCGGCCGGATGATCAGCGCCTGGCGGGCCGGGTCGCTGGCGTTGGCGTCCAGTTCGGCCCAGATCAGTTGGCGTTCGCCGCTGTCCGCATCGATCACCAGAATCGGTGCGTCTTGATCCAGGGACGCGGAAATATCGCCAATTCCCACCGCGCCGGTTTGCGCCAGATCCAGGCCCGCCACATGGGTCTGGATCATCGCCCCCGGCGAGAAACCATCGTTGCGGTTCCACTCGCCGGGGGCCACCGGCGTGGTGCCGGAGGTTTGCACGCCCTGGGGAGCGAGTTCGCTGGCAGGCACCGACACCGGCTGCGCCACCGGCATGGCGGCGGGGTCGAAGTGAACCCGCAGGCCGGTGTCGGCGCTGGCGTCGGCGCGGGTGAAGTAGTCATTGGGGAACGGATACAGGCACTGCTCGGGCACGGTCAGATCACAGTACCCGGCGCGCTCCAGATCAAGGCCGCTCAGATCCACGCTGGCCGGTGCGCCGTGGTGGCTGGAATCGCCACCGCAACTGGCGAGCAGGCCCGTCAGCAGGGCACCGGCGAGGGCCGGCAAGGGTCGGTATACAGTCATGGTGCTTCTCCCGGGTGTTGTTGTTATGTGGCCGGTTCGCCGGCCTGTTCAGACCTTGCCATGGGCCCGGCCGGGGCGACAGGCACAGTTTCGCCGGGTTTCTCTCCAACAGTGGGCCAAACAGTGAGCGCGCCGGGCGCCGCTGTGTCGGGCGTCGCTACGCCGGGCGCCGCCGCGTCGGACGCCGCACTGTTGCAGTGCTTTTGGAAAAACTGTGCCTGTTTTGCCCCGCGGAGGCTGGGTTTAATCGAGCTACTTTCCGGCGGATATCGATGCAGCCCGGACTTTTGCGTTTGGCGATAACAACAACATCGAGGAGAAAAAACATGTCTGTACGTGCGTGGAGTGGTCCGCTTGTCATGGCGACCGCCGTATTGCTCAGCGGTTGTGGTGGTGACTCCCACTCCGACAACAGCGAGGCGACCCCGAAAGTGGCCATCGAAGTGATCTCCAGCGCGCCGGACCAGGTCAGCGGCGGTGACGCCCGGCTGGCCTTGAGCGGCGACGCCGAGGATTTGCAGGGCGCGCGATTGATGGTCAACGGCGAGCCGCGGGATCTGCAGGATTTTCAAACCATCGACGGTCATCTCGAAGGTCTGGTCAGTGGCCTGGCCGAAGGCGACAACACGGTCACCGTGAACGGCGCCGATGACGCTGAACTGGGGCGCATCACGCTGATTAATTATCCGATTGACGGGCCCATGTTCTCCGGCCCGCATCAGTACCCGTTCGTCTGCACCACCACCTCGGAACTGGGCCTGCAGCCCAAAGTGGACAGCGACACCGCACCCGGTTTCGAGGTCCAGGACGGCGACGGCAACGCCATCGGTTACAGCCGCGATTGCGCCATCGACACCTACACCACCTACGTGTATCGCAGCACCGAGGGCAGCTATAAACCCCTGCCCGGCGACGGCTCGCGGCCGGCGGACATGGCCACCACCACGCTTACCGATGGCCGGGACGTGGACTTCGTGGTGCGCTGGGAACGCGGCACCATCAACCGCTTTATCTACTCCATCGCCATGCTTGCCGAAGCCGGCGAAGAGCCGGGCTCGCTGGACACCGGGTTGTGGAACAAACGCCTGATGTACCGCTTCCAGGGCGGCGTTGGCATCGGCCATACCCAGGGCCGCATGGACGCGGAAAAACGCGCCTTGCGTCCGGACATTCTTGGCCAGGGTTACGCGATCATCTATTCCACCGGCAACCGCATGGGCGAGCACTACAACATGCAGGTGGGCGGCGAGACCGCGCTGATGGTCAAGGAGCGTTTCGTCGAAGAGTACGGCACGCCGCTTTACACCGTGGGCCTGGGCACCTCCGGTGGCGCCATTCAGCAATACGTGTACGCACAGAATCATCCCGGCCTGATCGACGCGGCGATTCCCCAGCAGAGCTACCCGGACATGGTCACCCAGACCATCCACATCGGCGATTGCGAACTGCTTGAGTACTACATGGACGCCAGCGACCGCGACAACCCCAAGTGGGCGGTCACCGACAACCGCATCTGGCTGGTCGGCCTGCACGCCACCGACGCGGTGCCCGATCCGCTCTACGACGCCAAGCAGGATCTCGGCTACGGCGGCGCGCCCGGTTCCACCGAGTGCGTGGAATCCTGGCGCGGTCTCACCCCGCTGACCATGAACCCTTATTATGGCGAGGCGCCGAACCAGGAAATGATGCGCCCGGCGGGCATCATGGCCACGGTCAACTGGAGCCACTACGACGACCTGCGCAACATCTATGGCCTCGACGAAGACGGCTACCCCAACACCCTGTTCGATAACGTCGGCGTGCAATACGGTCTGCAAGCGCTGCTCGATGGCCACATCGACGGCGATGAATTCCTCGACCTGAACGCCAGGGTGGGCGGCTGGAAAGATCAGAAAGACATGGTCCAAGAGGGCTTCCCGTTCCTGGGTGAACCGGCGGACGTGCTGGCGGACCCGTCGATCTTCGACCCCTGGAGCAGCCGCAACATGACCCTGAGCAGCGACCCGGCCGTGCCGGCGCCGCGCACCGAAGGCAGCCTGCAGGCGATGAACGGCGCCTACACCTCCGGCATGGTGTTCCGGGGCGACGCGCCGATTCCGATCATCGACTGGCGCCCCTATCTGGAAGAACAGTTGGACATGCACAACGTGCATCAGTCCTTCGTCACCCGCCAGCGCCTCATCGATTTCGCCGGCAACGCGGACAACCAGGTGATCTGGTTCACCGACGCGCGCCCGGACGAGGAGTTCGACAACGTGCCGATGGCGCTGAAAGTGATCGACGACTGGATGGCCAACATCCGCGACAACCCGGAAGGCGGCGTCGCCGGCAACAAACCCGCCGCCGCCCAGGACGCCTGCTTCGCCACCGACGGCACCCTGGTGGCGCGCGGCGACGACGTCTGGAATGGCGTGCTCGATGATCAGCCCAACGGGGCCTGCACCGACTATTTCCCCATGTACAGTACCTCGCGCATCGTCGCCGGCGCGCCGACCCAGGGCGACGTCTTCAAGTGCGCCCTGAAACCGGTGGACACCGCCCTCACCGACGGCAGCTACGGCGACTGGAACCCGAACCCGTCCCAGGTCACCCGCCTCAAGGGCATCTTCCCCGACGGCGTCTGTGACTACAGCCAGCCCGACCAGGGCCGCCCCGCCGACCTCTGAGCACCCCTTCGGGCCGGCCATCGC
>TARA_R110001606_G_scaffold138932_1_pt1 | contig 10558 bp, 9 predicted proteins | sample TARA_R110001606 | Tara Oceans TARA_R110001606 (sample SAMEA4398315) | marine metagenome | biome: Polar Biome; feature: [SRF] surface water layer (ENVO:00010504); material: water (ENVO:00002006), including particulate matter (ENVO:01000060) such as... | depth 5 m
GTAGAGACACTAAGTGGAAAGAGACTACAATTGCTAATACTTCAGAATCACAATTCAAGGTTGAGTTTGAGTGTGAGTTCTTAGGATCGGTTGATACACTAATCGCTCCAAGTAAATTGAGATCGATGGTTTATGATAATCCAATTAAACAGAATGCAGGATTAGATGTATACGTTGAGGCTCAAAAAAATCACGACTATGTAATGACAATTGACGTTGCAAGAGGAGTCAATGAAGACTACTCCGCGTTTGTAGTTATTGATATTACAGAATTTCCTCATAGAATTGTTGCCAAGTATAGGAACAATGAAATCAAACCGATGTTGTTCCCTAATATTATATACGAGGTAGCAAAAAATTATAACAGCGCATTCCTTCTATGCGAAGTGAATGACATTGGTGATCAAGTGGCATCAATTCTCAACTATGATTTAGAATATAAAAATGTTCTCATGTGTTCTATGAGAGGTAGAGCAGGACAAATTGTTGGACAAGGTTTCTCTGGTAAAAAGACACAGTTAGGTGTCAAGATGTCTAAGACTGTTAAGAAAGTGGGTTCTCTCAATCTTAAAACAATCATTGAAGAGGATAAACTTATCTTCAATGATTTAGATATTATTTCAGAACTTACTACGTTTATTCAAAAGCGCAATTCTTTTGAGGCAGAGGAAGGTGCCCATGATGACTTGGCAATGTGCCTTGTCATCTATGCATGGTTAGTTCAATCAGATTACTTCAAAGAACTTACTGATCAGGATGTTCGCAAAAGACTATATGAAGATCAGAAAAATCAAATTGAACAGGACATGGCACCTTTTGGATTTTTGAATGATGGACTTGATGATGATTGCGAAGTCGATGATAATGGTGATACCTGGTTCAAAGCAGATGAATATGGTGACAGATCTTTCATGTGGGAATACCGATGATGGATTTAGATGGACAAATACAACTTGGACATCTCCTACTTCAAGATCGAAAATGTAGAACCTGTGGAGAGGTTAAAAATTTAGTAGAGAGTTATTATAGAACAAGAAAAGATAGAGGTGCAGTTTCCTCATCATATTCATATGAATGTAAAGAATGTACAAGGATGAGAGTGAAGAAAAGCAGCAACTTGTGGGAATATCCAAATTGGTAGTTCACGTCATGTTTCCCCTGTGAAAGTGTTGCAAATTCTAAATATCTACAGACTAACTGAGACTTACGGAGAACTAACAAATGGCGACTCCTCAATTATCACCAGGTGTAATTACCAGAGAGGTTGATTTAACTGTAGGGAGAGCTGATAACGTATTGGCTAATATCGGCGCAATTGCTGGACCCTTTTCTATCGGCCCAGTCGAAGAAGCAGTAACCATCACCACAGAACAGCAGTTAATTAACACCTTTGGTAAACCACTCTCCACAGACACTCAGTATGAGTATTGGTTGAGTGCATCATCGTATCTTTCTTACGGCGGTGTCCTGAAGGTTGTTAGAGCTGACGGCGCAACTCTGAATAATGCAAACGCTGGTGTTGGTATTGCAAACACCACGACTCTTAAAATCAAGAACTTTGATGATTATCAGCAGAATCATTCAGGAGAATCAGTTGATTATACATATTCTGCTAAGAATCCTGGAAGTTATGCAAACAACCTTAAAGTTTGCACGATTGATGACGCTGCTGATCAAGTAATCGGCATCAACACAACAGACTTAGGAAATGCAGGCGCTAGAATCGGGTTTGGTGTAACCACCACAATCAGTGGCGTTCTTGCTGGAGCAGGTTCAACCCAAGTAATTGGTGGACACCTGAAGGCAATCATCACTGGTGTCAGTACTGATGCAACAAATGGTTCATCTACTATTGATGTCAAGATTGTTTCTAGAGTTTCTTCTGCAGGAACTGAAACTGCAATAACTTATGCCGAATCAGATTCACTCTCATCCATTGATACTGGAGATACGCTTAACTTTGTTAACAACTCTGGTATCGCCACTGGACTTGTAGGGACTGCTGGAACCGTCACTGACTGGTACAACGGCCAAACCTTAGGACTCACCAATAGTACGATATTCTGGAGACAGATTGCTGCTAAACCAGTCACCAACTCGTTCTCTTCGAGTAGAAGCAGTAAGAACGATGCGATGCACATTGTTGTTATTGATGATGGTGGAAGCATAACTGGAATTCAAGGAAGCATCCTTGAGAAGCACATCAGTATCTCTAAAGCATCTGATGCAGTATCTGCAGTATCTTCTCCACAGAAGACATACTACAAGAACTATCTTGCACTTGCTTCTCAGTACATCTTCGCAGGTAGAAACCCATCCGCAGCCGCTGATGCATATCATGGTTCAGAACCACTAGCAACTGGATTCTCCTCAGGATTCACCCCAGTAACAACTTCTGCGGGACTTTGGGGACAGAAAACTCAAGGAATTACCTTTAACGCACTTGGTAACATTACATACACCTTTGGTGGTGGTGTTGACTATTCTGCAGTTGGTGGAATGGTTGCAACTCTAGGTAACTTGTCTACTGCATATGACTTGTTCTCCAACAAAGATGAGATTGCAGTTGACTTCCTTATCAATGGCCCTGGACTTGGCGCAGAAGATCTTTCGCAGGCGAAGGCAAATAAACTGATTTCGATTGCAGAATCGAGACAGGATTGTATTGCAGTTATTTCTCCACATAGAGAAACTATCGTTAACATCACAAGCGCGGCAGATCAGACGAATAACATTATCAAGTTCTTCTCTCCACTGTCTAGTTCTTCTTACGCTGTCTTCGATAGCGGATATAAGTACATGTATGACAGATTTAATGATTCTTTCCAATATATTCCAACCAACGCTGATGTTGCTGGACTAATGGTTAGAACGGACATCGAGCAGTTCCCATGGTATTCGCCTGCTGGACAGCAAAGAGGTGTTCTTAACAATGCAATTAAACTGACATACAACCCCAACAAATCGCAGAGAGATTCACTTTACGAGGCAAGAATTAACCCAATCGTTAATCAACCTGGTAGTGGTATTATCCTTTTCGGTGATAAGACGGCACTGTCTTTTGCTTCTGCATTCGATAGAATCAACGTCCGTCGTTTGTTCCTCACGGTTGAGAAATCCCTTGAGAGTGTTGCTAACGCACAACTCTTTGAGTTCAACGATCAAATCACGAGAGCAAACTTCACAAACGTCGTAGAGCCTTTCCTCCGCGATGTACAGGCGAAGAGAGGACTCTTCGACTTCCGTGTCATTTGTGATGAAAGCAACAACACTGCTGATGTTGTTGATAATAATGAGTTTAGAGCGGACATCTTCCTGAAACCAACCAAGTCAATTAATTATGTCACTCTCACTTTCGTTGCTACCAGAACTGGTGTCAGTTTTGAAGAAGTAACTGGCAGAGTTTGATTGAACACATAATTAATTAACACGGAGTACAATTCTAAAATGGCAAACCTAAAGACAATCTCTCAGTTTAAATCCAGATTACAGGGCGGCGGCGCTCGCCCTAATCTGTTTGAAGTCAATATTAATGACTTCAAGTTTTCGGAATGGGATAATGAAACTTTCCAATTCCTTTGTAAGGCAGCACAGTTGCCTTCTTCTAACGTAACTCCTATTGAAGTTCCTTTCAGAGGACGCTCACTGAAAGTTGCTGGAGACAGAACCTTTGATGAGTGGACTGTTTCCATCATTAACGATGAAGACTTCAGACTCAGAACCTCTTTTGAGAACTGGATGAACGGAATCAGCAAATTGTCTGATGCATCTGGAGCAACTAATCCCAATTCCTATATGGGTAACGCAGTTGTTAATCAACTTGGTAGAGGTTACAATCAGGGACGTTTCTCCACCAATAATAGTGGAGATGGAAACAATGCAGGTGGTGAGACTGGTGTCGCACCACTGAGAAGTTACTACTTCGATGGTATCTTCCCAACTAACATTTCCCCAATCGACTTATCCTATGAGTCTAGCGATGTAATTGAGGAGTACACCGTCACATTCCAGGTTCAGTACTGGATTGCAGGTACCAATTCTACAAATGGTTCGCCATCTGATCAGAACGGTACTGTAATTGTTTGATAAATAGAATCAGGTAAAAGGTTCATATCAGAAATCATGGCGAAATTATTTGGGTTCTCTATCGAGGACAAAGACCCAAAGCAATCACCAGGAGTCGTCAGCCCCGTTCCTCCCAACAATGAGGATGGGGTTGATCACTATCTCTCTGGTGGTTTTTTTGGTTCATATGTTGATATTGAAGGAATTTACCGAACGGAGTTTGATCTCCTAAAAAGGTATCGCGAAATGGCACTACACCCTGAGTGTGATAGTGCTATTGAAGATATTGTAAATGAAGCAGTTGTTTCAGATTCTAATGACAGTCCTGTAGAGATTGAACTGTCAAATCTCAATGCTAGTGATGGCATTAAGAAAAGAATTCGTCAAGAGTTTAAATACATTCTTGACTTGCTCGACTTTGATAAAAAAGCGCACGAAATTTATAGGAATTGGTACGTTGATGGTAGATTGTTCTACCACAAAATTATTGATTTTAAAAATCCTAGCGCAGGTATTCAAGAATTACGTTACGTTGACGCAATGAAGATGCGTTATGTACGTCAACAGAAGAAAAAACCAAACGATGGTAGAAATAATCAACTAGTAAACAGAAATGATAATCCTATGGATTATCATTTCCCAGAAATTGAAGAGTATTTTATTTACAATCCTAAAACTGGATATGGTGCAAACCCAATGTCCAGTGGAAGTCAAGGAATTAAGATTTCAAAGGACGCAATTACATATTGTACTTCTGGACTTGTAGATAGAAATAAGGGAACGACTCTTTCATATCTTCACAAAGCAATTAAATCACTTAATCAACTAAGAATGATTGAGGATAGTCTTGTAATCTATAGACTATCAAGAGCACCAGAACGTAGAATTTTCTACATTGATGTTGGTAATCTACCTAAAGTAAAAGCGGAACAATATCTTCGTGATGTTATGTCTCGTTATCGTAATAAAATGGTTTACGATGCAAGTACTGGAGAAATTCGTGATGACAAAAAGCATATGTCGATGCTTGAGGACTTCTGGCTTCCCAGGCGTGAGGGTGGAAGAGGAACCGAAATCACCACTCTCCCTGGCGGACAAAACCTGGGCGAAATCACTGATATTGAGTACTTTAAAAAGAAACTCTACCGTTCGCTTAACGTCCCACCATCACGAATGGATGGAGAAGGTGGGTTTAACTTGGGGAGATCTTCTGAGATCTTAAGAGATGAACTGAAGTTCACCAAGTTTGTTTCTCGTCTAAGAAAGAGATTCTCCAACATGTTTAATGACATGCTGAAGACACAACTTTTACTAAAAAATGTAATTACTCCTGAAGATTGGGATGTAATGAGTGAGCATATTCAGTACGACTTCCTTTATGATAATCACTTCTCAGAACTGAAAGAAGCAGAATTGATGAATGAGAGACTTTCTCTTGTTGCAACTGCAGAACCATATATTGGCAAGTATTATTCTCAAGATTATGTTCGTCGTAAGATTCTGCGTCAAACTGATGAAGATATTATCGAACAAGATAATCTGATTAATAAGGAAATAAAGGCAGGTATCATTGCGGATCCTGCAACTATCGATCCTTCAACAGGACTGCCATTTGAATCAGAAGGTGCTGGTGGGGATTTAGGTGCTTCAATGATGGAACCTGAAATCGACGGTTCTGCAACTGAAGCGCCAGAGATGCCTAAGGGTGGAGAGATATAAATAACCGCAGTTGTTTATATTTTACTAATAAATGGATGATCTTTTAGATATGATTGTTAGTGATGAGTCTCCCTCACAAATTAGCGATAAAATTAAAGATATTTTGTTTGCAAAATCCGCTGAAAGGGTAGATGCATTCCGCCCTGTAGCAGCAAACTCAGTATTTGGTTATGATGAAATCAGTGCTGAATTAGATGCAGAGACAGATGCTGAAGGTGAATAATAATAAATAACTATTATAAATGGACTTTAAAGGATAATGGCGCATAAACCAGTTGGCCTAGGGTTGAGTATTGCAACTACAGGCAGTTCCGTAAGAACTGATGCAATCAAAGTAACATCTAGTGTATTGAGAATTACCGCTCTCAATACTGATGCCTATGTTGCGGTTGGCGGAAATCCTAATGCAAGTCTAAATGACTATATTATTCCTGCGGGAACTTCTGCAGGTATTGGTGTCACTAAAGGATCACAAAGAGTTATTGGCATTACAACTGGCGCGACAACAGTCGTCACATGTCCTGAGGGAACGGCATTTGGATTTGGAGTTGGAGATTTTGTAAGTCTTGAGGCAGATAATATCAGTGAGGTACAATACCTTAGCGATTTATCACATGTTGCAGTCGCTTCTCTTGATACAACAGCAGACGTAAATGGTTTCTTCCAAACCAGAGCAACACTCACTGCAGACACTTCAGGAATTGTTACTGACTTTGCTGCAACTGATGCACGATTGATTTCCTCTGTTAAAGTTGCTGCTATTTCTTATAGCACAGGAGGTTCTATTCATGTCCAACCCATTCAAACCACAGGAATTGCCTAAAATGAAACTCATTAGAGAAGAAATAGAATCAGTAGAATTTCTTGTCGAACAAAAGAACGGCAAGAAATCCATGTATATTGAAGGTGTTTTCCTCCAGGGAAACATCAAAAATCGTAATGGACGTATGTATCCTATGGAGACTCTCCGTAAGGAAGTTAGTAGATACAACGAAAATCACGTTGCTGCTGGTAGAGCACTTGGCGAACTTGGACATCCTGATGGCCCAACCGTCAACTTAGACAGAGTATCTCACAAGATTGTATCTTTGAGAGAGAGTGGTTCTAACTTTATTGGCAAGGCAAAACTGCTGAGTACCCCAATGGGTAAAATCGCATCTTCTCTTGTAGAAGAAGGCGTAAAACTTGGCGTTTCTTCTCGCGGCATTGGTTCTCTCAAAATGACGAGAGAAGGAATTAATGTTGTCGGTGATGACTTCATGTTAGCAACTGCTGCTGATATTGTTGCAGATCCTTCTGCACCTGATGCTTTCGTTGAAGGTATTATGGAAGGAAAAGATTGGGTATGGGATGGTGGCATTCTTCGCGAGAAGTATGCTCAAAAAACATACAAGCAAATTAACACTTTAGTTAGTCAAAAGCAACTTGATGAAAATAAATTGAATTTGTTTAATAATTTTTTAAATAGTATTTAATTTCATAAAACATTAAAATATTATAATTTATAAAAATATTATAATTTATAAATAAATATAGATTTAATACCACGGTAAATCGGAGAGTTCAAATGTCTCGTGACAAACAATTACAAGAAATGGAAGTAGGCAAGGCTCAATCTAAGACTGCTGTCAATGCTAACGCACTACCTGCAGATCCTATGACAAAGCTTCAAGGTGATGGTTCCCAACTGGCTGCTATCGAAGATCTAGGAGGTCCTACTCCAGAAAACTATCGTCCTGATGACGATTCTGCCAAGCTCAAAGAGCCTGGAATGAATCTGAAGCAAGTTAGGGATGTAGTCAATAAAGGTGCCAAACCTGCAGAAGCTATGAAGAGCGTTAAAGAAGAAGAAATTCTTGAAGACGAAGTAGTCACTGAAGAAGAGACTACTGAAGAAGTCGTTGCCGAGTACGACATCGAAGAGGACGTAAATGCTCTCCTCGGTGGCGAAGAACTCTCCGAAGAATTCAAAGAAAAGGCAAAGACAATCTTTGAAGCAGCAATCAATTCTAAGGTTGCTAGCATTAAAGAAGAACTAGAGCAAGCTCATGCCGCTACTCTAGAAGAAGAAATCGCCGAAGCAAAAGAAGCACTTTCCGAGCGTGTCGATTCTTATCTTGAGTACGTTTCTGACGAGTGGTTCAATGAGAACTCACTTGCAGTTGAAGCAGGTCTTAAGACAGAAATGACTGAATCATTCCTTGAAGGAATGAAAGGACTTTTTGAAGAACATTATGTATCAATCCCTGAAGAAAAATATGATGTGCTTGAGAGCATGGTAGAAAAATTAGATGATATGGAGACAAAACTCAATGAGCAGATTGAGAAAAATATTCAACTGAACGGCAGACTCGGTGAGTCTGTAGCAGATGGTATTCTCAATCAAGTTTCTGAGGGACTTGCTGCCACTCAGAAAGAAAAACTCACCTCACTTGCTGAAAGTGTTGAGTTTGAAAGTGAAGCACAATATCGTGAAAAACTGGAGACTCTGAAAGAGTCATATTTCTCTGGCAAGAAGGAGTCATCCGTTGCTAAAGCTGAAACCCTTTCTGAGGGCGTAGACAATGCTATTCATGAACCAGTAACTGGTTCCATGGAAGCATATTTGAGAACCTTGGGTTCTTTTAGCAAATAATTGAATTTTATAAAATTCAAACGTAAACACAATCACTTTTAAGGTAAAAAGCAAATGTTTCAATCTGAGCATCTGCAGGAAAAGTGGGCCCCTCTCCTCAACTACGAGGGACTCGATCCAATTAAGGATTCCCACAGAAAGGCAGTAACTGCCGTCCTGCTTGAAAACCAAGAAAAATTTCTTCGTGAGCAATCCGCATTCAACGATGGCGGAATGCTTACTGAGCAACCAACCAACGCAGTTGGTAACGGCGGATTCAGTGGTTCTTCTGCTGCTGCAGGCCCTACCGCTGGTTTCGATCCCGTTCTGATTTCACTAATCAGACGCTCTATGCCCAACCTGATCGCTTACGATCTGGCTGGCGTTCAACCAATGAGCGGACCTACTGGACTCATCTTCGCGATGCGTTCACGTTATCAGAATCAGTCTGGTACTGAGTCATTCTACAACGAAGCAGACACCGCATTCTCTGGACAACCCTTCGGCCGTGACGACGAGAATGGATTCTCTGACGGCACAGCTGGTATGGGTACTACGAGCCAAGATGGTTCGAACCCCTCTGTCCTCAACCCCGTAGGCACTGCCAACTCCAACGCATATAACGTTGGACAAGGTATGCGTACCGATAGCGCAGAAGCACTTGACACTGGTGCTAATGCGTTCAACCAGATGGCATTCTCGATTGAGAAAGTCACTGTAACCGCTAAGTCCAGAGCACTGAAGGCAGAATACAGCCTTGAGCTCGCACAGGATTTGAAGGCAATTCACGGACTGAATGCTGAAGCAGAACTCGCTAACATCCTTAGCACTGAGATTCTTGCTGAAATCAACCGTGAAGTCATCAGAACCATCTACAAGGTTGCTGAACAGGGTGCTGTCGCTAACACTGCCACCCAAGGCGTCTTCGACCTAGACATCGACTCTAACGGACGTTGGAGTGTTGAGAAGTTCAAAGGACTTCTGTTCCAAATCGAGCGCGATGCTAACGCAATCGCACAAAGAACTCGTCGTGGAAAGGGTAACATCATCCTCTGCTCTGCAGACGTTGCATCCGCCCTCACCATGGCAGGCGTTCTCGATTACACCCCTGCACTCAACGCTAACCTTAACGTTGATGACACAGGTAACACCTTCGCTGGTGTCCTCCAAGGTAAGTATCGCGTATATATCGATCCTTATTCTGCTAACCTCACCTCTGGTAATGGTCCAAACGGTAACCAGTATTATGTTGTAGGTTATAAGGGTTCTTCACCTTATGACGCAGGTATCTTCTACTGCCCATACGTTCCTCTTCAGATGGTTCGTGCAGTTGGAGAGAACTCCTTCCAGCCCAAAATTGGATTCAAGACTCGCTACGGCCTCGTTGCGAACCCATTTGCTGAAGGAACTGCTCAAGGACTTGGTTCACTTAACGTCAACCAGAACCGTTACTACAGACGTGTTGCAGTTAAGAACCTCATGTGATTCATACTCGCAAGAGTTTTATGGGGGAGGCGAAAGCCTCCCTTTTTTTATCTAAATAATTAGAAAAAATGGTAGGAAATCCTTACGACAATCAACCTAGTAACAGAAATTTCCTGTCCCCTACTGGGTTTAAATTTACAGTCAACAGATCACCAAAGGTTGCATTCCTTGGCAACACTGCCAACATACCATCATTGACTCTTGGTAGTGCAATTCAACCAACTTATCTGAAGGACATCGATGTTCCTGGTGATAAGATTCAATTTGAAGATTTTACTCTTCAATTCTTGGTTGATGAAAACCTTGAGAACTACATGGAAATCCAAAATTGGATTAGAGGGCTTGGATTCCCTGATAGTCTGCAAGAAATCTACGATTGGCAGCAGAAGTCAATAACATTCCAAGAAACTGCAAAGGGAATGGACTTGTTCTCAGATGGAACACTTCAGGTTCAAACCAGCAACTTTGTTCCTAATTTTCAAGTGAAGTTCAAAGATTTGTGGCCTTACTCCTTGTCATCTCTGCCATTTGATGCTACCAATACAGATGTAGAGTACTTTACAGCAGAGGTATTATTCAAGTATACTATCTACGAGATAACTGACTTAAGTGGCAATCCTTTATGATTGATCTTGATAAACTTCAAGAGATGTGGGAGAAAGATTCAAAAATTGA
>TARA_R110001606_G_scaffold330839_1_pt1 | contig 10558 bp, 13 predicted proteins | sample TARA_R110001606 | Tara Oceans TARA_R110001606 (sample SAMEA4398315) | marine metagenome | biome: Polar Biome; feature: [SRF] surface water layer (ENVO:00010504); material: water (ENVO:00002006), including particulate matter (ENVO:01000060) such as... | depth 5 m
TCATGCGACCTGATGTTTCAATGCCATGGCGAGATGCTACGAGTGGATTGGTATCTGGTTCTGTCGATCCGTTATTGCAAATCCCTCTGAACAGTCCATGGACGGATCAATCACCAACAAGAGAAGGACAACGATACGTAGAATATGTAGATCCTCGAAACAATTATCGTCATGAAGGAATACCTGTTCCAAGAGCCTTGGCGGCTGATTATGAAAAGCCAGGTCTTTCACGTGGGATTGCTACTGGGACACACGGGCTTTACTTTGATCCAAGAGATTTGACTTCTGCTGGAAGAGAATTGTGGGACAGTGGTTTGTCAGGAGATATTCTCCAATTATCATTTGATAAAATTATGGAGATGGTTGCATGATTAGAAAAGCGCATCCTCAAGCAAAGAGGGCGCAAGCAGGTCTTGATACTGGAGGGCCAATTCCCCCAGCAGTTAAAATTCAAGGCGGCAAGTCGAAACCACTATACAATCAAATTGGTCAAGCATTGTCACGGATTATGCCTGATCGAAGAGTCGTTGAACCGTTTGGAGGAGCAGCAGGTGTATCTCTTGGGATGAGGGCAAAAGAAGCCCTTCTCTCCGACATCAACCCAGATCTGGTTTCGTTCCATAATCGTTTGATTGACGACCCATGGTCTTTGGAATTTGAACCTGAAGAGTTCACCTACGAAGTGGGCGATGACATCTTAATGCCGGATTTCAAAACAGATGAAGTACATGATTTGGGGAAGGTCACTCAATCAATGGCGGATCCATTCAAGGGCGACCCGTTCTTCATGGGGCCGAAATTCTATGAATTGCGGGATGAATTCAACGAATTGAGAAGAAAAGATAGCCAAGGCGTGATCGCGCAAAGCGAGCGAAAAAGGAAGGATCAATTGTTTTTGGTATTGCAACATATGTCGATGAATGGATTATTGCGCTATTCCCCAGCAGAGCCTTCATATGAGAATAAATGGGCCGGATCTCTTGGTTTTGCCGGAAAAGAACCAATCAATCAACCGATGGAATCAGGTTTCTTTGAAATGATGCGTGAACGCAACCAAAAATTACCAATCAAAGAAGGAAAAGGAAACACGTTCCGCCCACAGCGTTTTGCAGGTGGGAAAGGAAAGTGGGAAATGAATCCTTGGTCGCAAGCAATGCAAGGATGGGAATACACTCACCGTCCTTTGAGGGATTTGATGACATCCGATATAGCCCTCGATGAAAAAACAGACCAATTCATTGTCGATCCTCCATATTGGGGTGAACAAGGCGCACACACATTCTTTGGAAAGGAAGGGCAAGATCAAACTCTTGCTCTATTGGAAGCATTGAAAGCATCAAGATTCCCTACTACAATCTACAATTCATTCAGTCCAGATGTTGTTGAGCCCGTTCGAGATCTCGGTTTTGATATTCATGAACTATCTCGCAGGGATCAAAACAGCGGCAAAGCCAGTGGGCGTGGAATGAAACCGGAATTGATGGGTCAAGCCAACATCGATCAAACTGCATTTATGAATGCTTGGAATAACATTCGTCAAGGCTGATTTGACGGATTGTATTGAAGTATTGTGTGTGAAATTGATCCTGCACCGCTGCTTCCTTGGCAGGATCTCAAATCGGAAATCAATTGATTCAAAATGTATTCATTGCCCCATTCAAGGTGTGGTAGTGAATTTTGTTGAGCATATTGTTGAATCCAAGTTATGTCGCTGCTGAACAATCGAACGTATGATGTGTTGTTATGTTGAGTTGATTGTCTGCCGATCCAATTCGATTCTTCCATCAGCACTTGTTCTGCTGAAGCCATGAGCCCTGACCATGCTTGTTGCTCTGAGGTGATAGAGGTTGCAGAATAAACGGGATTCCCCAAGTGAGAAAGAAGCCCAATGCAAGCATCCTTTGGAAAATCCGACATACGGTTATTTGATTCGGCGTGTCTTGCAATCCATGATTCTATTGCAGTTGCATCTCTGTTCATTGCAGTTAAGGATCTGTTGTAAGATCGAAGTGTTTGCACTGCAACGATAATCGTCGGCTCGTTGGTCATGTGTCATCGTATAGGGGGCTTTTATTTCACCTTGTCGCACATGATAACGCTCATAAAGGTGTTAGTTGTCACAGGAGAACATGGGCAGACACGTTTCAGTAGTCATGCGAGAAGATTTGTTTATAAAAATGGAAGAAGAAAGGGGACGTGAGTCTAAATCTTCATTCATGAACCATGTTCTTGCACACTATTTCAACGCTAAGAAAAATCAACGCCCATCTAAGGGAAGTGAAATAAATGAATGAAAAACCACAACCGAGTTATTACCCGCCACAAATGCAAAACGACACCAACAGAATTGATGTCAACTTGATCGCCATGCTTCTCTGGCAAGCACTCTTGACTGGAACCGCAGTAGCGGTATCCCATATGGATTGGTATTTGCCAGGTGCTGGCCCTGCTGAAATGGGACTTCAATATGGTTTGATCTGCTTCGGATTCCTTTGCACAGCAATGGTATTGTTCCATGTTGGCGGAGTTCGTGACAGCCTCGCCATGCGAGCGGAATTCTCCAAAGAAAACCAAGTCGACAAGTGGATGAGAACTCAAGCAAGGTTGCAACAACGTCGCGCTACAAAACAGCAATACTGGAATAATCCCGCTCAAACCAATCAGCCACAACAATTCGGAGTCATACCAACTGCGGATGAAACTCCAAAAAGCGAGTGATTGAGGGGGCAACACTATGTGGCCTTTCACTACCACTCAAGAACGCCAGACTGAGGCTATGTCCCAGATCTTGGCAGAAAACGCTTACGAGCGAAAGATGGAGAGGGTCGCTGGATGGGTACGGACATTTGTTGCAACATTGGCCGGAATTGCCTTGACATTTGCCGTATTGGTTGGGCTCCAAATGCTGGACATAACCCCCATGGACATTTGGGCATGGATCAGAAGAAGGTTCGATTAGGTGAAATGTCATGTCTGCGTTGATCGCAGGACATATGCTAATGGCTTCAGCCACGGCATTGCATTCCCTGTATCGAGTTCTTCGACCTTATCGGGTGGGTATTTACGGCCCATCTTTAGTTGGAAAAACAACTCTCGATCAATACCTAACCGTACCTGGGGACATTGAAGCAATACCTCTTCATTTTCGCACATCTCATCCAAAGGCAAACACAGCAACAGGATTTCAAGATCCGAGGCCAACTCGAAAACAACTACGCTACAAAAGTGAAAAGAAACCAGTGACCACGGCTGATCTTGCTGGAGATCATATGTTTCGCAACCTTTGGGTCGATGATATGTTTGGCAGAAAGGTTGAATTGATTATATTCATGGTCGATCATAGAGCAATGACATCTCCTCAGTTTGCAGCAGATTCAGCAGCAGCATTATCCTATTTAGTGGATAACATCGTCAAAAAGGATGTGAGTAAAGCAATCTCTAAAAAGGCCCGAAAAGCATCGAAGAATTATACTCCACGGTTGTTTTGCCTAATGTTGAACAAGATGGATGTGTGGTGGGACGACTCCGCACAGCAACTGTGGTCTTTTGGTCTTCAAAAAGAACACCCTATGTGCGCTCCTTATCGAGAATCTTTGAAGCGTCTTAGAAGATCAGGAATACGTGCTGAGATCGCGGCAATATCCTCTCAGCATGGTGTCAATGTGGAAAAATCACTGGTGACAATGCTGGAAACTATGTGATGGAAGGTTTTATCATCTTGTCAACTGTGGCAGGGTTAATGGCGTGGAATGCTATGGGGTTCAACCCTTTTTCAAACGGCAGCATATCGCTTCGTGGTATGAACGATGAACAATTGAAGGTTTTATCAGCCCAGACCGGAGTTTCTTACGAATTGTTGAGGACTCAGCAACGTGCAGAGATGGCCAGTGCCGGATCAACTGGCGACATCGGAGAAGAACAATTGATTCCAACGGTTGAGATCCAATTGAAATCCAACCCAAAAAAACCTCACAAGGCACGAAAACAGAATATCAAAATGCTCCGCAAAGCACTTCGTCCTCCAAATTACAACTTAGGTCTGTTCAAAATCTACCGCTACAACGCCGCACATGAGTGCGCTTGCTGCGGAGTTGACATCCGAAGATTCCTTGAGGGGGACAATGCTTACGCACACATTGTTGATGAGCGAACATCTCTTTCATTAGCAGACATTTATTGGTTTGATGAAGACACCGGCAATGCAAAGAAGCCACTGGCTCGTACACACGGCGATCACGGCGATGAGATGAACTCAACCCTCTGCCCCGCACATTTGCACATTTTCCACACACTAAGATCGATTATCCAAGAAAAAGAAATGTCCGATGACGGTTTCGCACGTGTAGCGAGCAAGGGAACAAAGTTCACCAGAATACCAGGTATGTCGACCCTCATGGGTGGCGCACCAAAGAATCGAAGCACGGCTGAATCATTGATGAAGTACGAGCCTTTCTTTGATATGGTTCATAAAGACTCACAGCATAGCAAAGGAGTGTCATTACAGCAGTTGCCGAATCCTGTCACGGGAGTGGTCGATATTGTCACAATAACCTTTGATCTTCGAGCAATTCAATCTGAAACCATGCTCGCTCAAAGAAACGCAATGGGAATGGGCCCAAATATGCAAAGTCAAATGAATAACGCTATAATGGCGTCAAGCAACGCAATACCAACAGAGGTGTGATATTATGGGATGGTTCGGAAACAAAGACACAATGCCGACGCAACAATTTGGTGCGCCGACGATGAATGGGATGAACAACGGCATGAACAGCATGGGTGGCATGAACGGCATGGGCATGATGGATCAATCTATGATGGGTATGCAAATGGCTCAAAACCCAATGATGCAACAAATGGCGAATGATCCAGTCACAGCAACTGCGCGATTGTTGGCTTTAAGTGATCCAATGGCTCAGTTCATGACTACTCAAAATATGCCGATGGTCATGGACTTGATCGGAGAGATTGTCAAGTTATCAATGAAAGAGTTCTTTTCATCAGTCAAGTTCAAGTTGGACGAAACAACAGGACTCCTCTCTTTGGACGCATCTTCTCTACCGGCCAACATCACTACAATGTCCCCAGAGAATTTGAGCCTCACTATGACTCGATTGCAATCATCTGCTCAACAAACTTTGCAGATGAATGAGCAACAACGACAAATGTTCCTACAAGCACATACAATGGGTGGAATGATGAATCCGCAACAACAACCAGGATTCTTTGGAAACCTCCTTGGCGGTATGCTTGGGAATCAAGTACAACAACAAGGCGGGCTTGGAAACGTAGCAAGGACCGCTGCAACAGCAGGGATGGTGGCACTATGACCGTAGAAAGAAAGGATATGCCTGAACAAGTGAACCTATACAATACGACAGTTGAATTCATGAGCCCAAACAAATACTTGGTTGAGAGTGCAACGATGATCTACATCATATCGTTCATGATCTCAATGTTTGTGATGTTGGTTTGGAAGGGTGGAGCCTTATCATCTTCGCAAGTTTTGTTCGGAGCATTAGGTCTTATCTTCACCATGTCAGTCGCCGTTAGGCAATTTGCTTCCTTTCGGTGATCCGTCCTTGGTTGCAGGACGGAGGTTTAATCCGCTACCATACAGTCCGTTGTTGACTCGTTTCGATCAAGACGGAGATGGAGATTTTGATCTTCAAGACATTAAGATAATTGCATCTCGCAAGACTTGCGGAGCGATAACGGCGTCAGGAAAACCATGCAAACACAGGGCGAAGTCTGAGTACAACAATCGTTGCCCTCAGCACAAATCCTATGACAACTCAAATTAAGGCTAACGGCGTGGAACAGTTATGGCAGGGCGACAGACTCGGAAGAATTGCTCGTTCTGTCAACATCCAGATCGAGATGATTTGGAAGAACAAATCCGCATGGGATCTCTTGATGTTAAGTCGGCAGATCTCAATAATCAATGGCCTGAAGGGACAACTCACAGACACATGAGGCGTCACTCTGGTGAATACTACAACAGCAGCAATTCCCAATGCCCGCTTTGCACTGATCCAAACCGTGCCGACATCGAAACGGCTATTCTTGAAGGGTATGCTGGTATCGAAGACTTCGCAGTTGAATTGGATATTGCAGGAAGCATTATTTCCAATCATATGGAGTCACATACAAAGCCAATCATTCAACAGCACGTTGAAATTGAGGCTTTGCCTTCTGCTATGAAAAGTGTGACTCAATCACTACAACGTGTTGAGAAAAATCTCAATCGTCTTGATCGACTAATGGGAAGAGTTCTCGAACACGTTGAAAATCAGTTCGATGACGAAGAGGAAGTAGTCAACATGAGAGATGTTGAAACTGTGTTCAAAGGGCACAGAGAAATACGGGACACATTACTCGAACTTGCAAAGTGGATGGAGAAGGCGGAATCAATTGATGATAAGCAATCTGTTTCAGTTATGCAGACAATTCAAGAATACTTCATGGAGAACTCGCCTCAACAGTGGGCTGAATTGAAAGGTCGTTTGGTTGCGGCGGGGGCGATGTCATGAAAACCCAATCGGAACTTATGTTGAAGGGTACTTCACACGGAAAAGTGTTGGCCACAAACTTCTCCTTTGAAAATTGGTCATTGGAAGATGGCATTTCTTTTTGCAGTGCTGTTGATCAAGTTGTAAAAGTATGGGATGAGAGTATGCAGGATCATGGTCTTGAAGATCATGAAGAGATCCTTGGAGAGATTTATGGCTCTTTGATCATGGTTCGTTTGATCTTCGATGATCTGAAAATTCTCAAAGTTGATACCGATGCAGAGGTTGTTTCCCTTCTTGATGCAACACAAGTCATCAATGGATTGAAACAAAGTATGCTCCCTATGTCAAAATCATATGCAAAAACGCCAACACTTTCTCAATGGTACATGGCTTTGGGAAATGAGATTGACAGTGCATACAGGTCAATTCGCAGGAGGTTGAAGAATGGTATCCGCTAATCCGAGAGAAAGTGTGCTATGGACTCCTCGAACTCAGGAGATGACGGGGGGATTCAATCCTCGCCAAGTTATGGATCACGATGTGAATCCAAATGAAGATGGAGATGGCCTATCTCACCATTCACGTCAATCTGTTGAAGATGCAGAAAGCCACGATCAACGAGATCCTTCAAAGAGAAAAGAACGAGCAATGGCGGAGTTGGTGGCAAGAATTCCTCATGTGAGCGTCAAGCCGGAAAAGATTGACGATGTATTGGGGCGCAACCCAATGATGGAGCAAGAACAAACAATGCTTGAATCAGGATTGGGAGTGGATATGGGGAATCGAAACGGCTTGGGCCTATCAGCAGGTGCAAATGTTGGATCGGTTCGTAGCACTGGGCCAAATGTCAAATTCGGTGGAGCCAATTCAGTAGTCCCCTTTATGCTCGGTAAAGAGGACCGAAAAGATTGCAAGAAATGTGGCGAAGAACTCAAAGGCATCGTTGCACGTGCGAGAATATCGGGCATTTGTTCAAAATGCGACCCTGGTGAGCCGAATGTAAGATCGGATCAACCATTACAAGATTTCGATGCACCTTTTGGCGACACTTCAAAAATCCCCTACTTCACCGCCAGCGAGGACACATTCACTTCCGCTTGGGACAGTATTGAGAAAGGCCGAAGAAAATACAAAGGCCGCAAATACGAAGAAGACGAAGAATCCGATGCTGAAGAAAAGAAGGCTAAGAAAGCCAATAAGCGCAAGAAAAAGCGTGGAAAGAGAGGAGTTAAATCGGCACGTGGAGGCCGAGATCCAAAATCAGCAAGTAAGCGTCGTGCAGGGGCCGTTCAACTTCAAATTGATCGTGGATCACGTCACCAAGCCTTCCATCCCAATGTGCGTAGCCATGCAATTCGCAATGTCGGTTCCACTCGCTCAGAGGGGATTCCATTGCGACTTAGAGATCCTGTTGCATGGGAGCGAAAGAAAGCATATGAGCGAAATCGACGTGCAATGGGGTCTTTGCCTACTGGACTCACCCATCACGCAGATACGCGTGGAGTCGGCAAATTAGGAGGCACTATTGGAGGTACTAAAGGAAGCAGCACAAGACTTCCTTCTGTATCTCGAATGGGTACAAGCACTTCTGCTGCAAAATTCAATCGCAATGCTACTGGAGATCCACTTGGTACGAGTGATCCTTTGCTTGCGAAGTCTGCTTCCAAACTTGGTATCACTCGAAGCGAGTTGATGAATCTAAAGAGAAAGGTTGAATCACTTATGAATCGCCTAAACAAATTAACGAAGGCATCCCCTGAATTAGACAGTTCAGCAAAGGTGGGCGCACCAGTCAATGGAGATGAAGCATCTTCTCCAGAAGGTGGGACTACAAGCAAAGTTGTTGGAGAGCCTCCATACAGATTCATTGATGTTGCTCTGTCACAGGAGATGGGCCTTTCAGGCAAGAGGTGATTGTTATGCCAATGGTTGAACTTGATCGATACATCATCCGAAAAGGACACGGGATATTCAATATACACGAATTCATCGATGCAATGCTGGGAGCCAACAGTGTTGATCAAGGATTTTCAATGATGCAAGATAACCATCATGATCTCAATCACGATCAATACTCTGGTGTAGAAGCAGATGCTGTAAAAATTGCAATCGAAAGGGGATTGGTATCTCCTGATCTCACTAACATCATCAATGCAGGGCCAGACCCAACTAATCCAAAGCGTTGGGCATTTGCATTTCAACAATGCGTGAATGCCGGTGCGCCGATCATAAACGAAGCAATCAAAAGAACCAATTCAATCAATAAAACGCAAGCAGCGCAAAACGGAGTGGGTCATAGGGAAATCCCACTCGCTTTTAATTCGGATATGCGGAACATGGTCGCTGTACCTGCATGGAAAGGCGCAGTCACTGGATACCCGTCAGATGGAAAGATCTTCAATGATCAAGGACAACTTATCACGCAATACGTGAGCAAGAACACGCAAAAACCGGAATCCTATGCCCGTCCGTATTGGGTTGGGCTGAAAAATGAACGTCAAGAACGATCAGGTGGCGTCAAAACTCCCACTCCAAGCAAGGAGATCATGCCTGGTCTTCTCCACGGAGATACGATTTATTTCAAAGATTCAAACTTGAAATATCCAATTGGGCAAGCGATCATAGATGTGAGGGCAAGCAATCCCAATGCCACTCCAGAACAACTCAAAGAACTTTCTTTGAAAGCGATTCGAGAACTACCGCAATTCCGAAAGTTCGCAGGTATCAAACACAATGGTGGTTTGGAACACGGCAAGTATTCAGATGATGGACTTCAACAGATGTCTGCTGAAATTGAGGCTGCCGGTCAACAGGCACAAGATCCAAATGTCGATTACAACAATTTGATGGAGTCGATCCATCCTGAATTAAGAGGTCATGCTTCATTCTCCGGCGATAAGCAAGGGCGAAATTATCATGGCACTAAAAATAATCCTGTTGCCAACAACAAATCGTTGATCCGTGGTATGAAGGATTTACACGGATGGGATGATGAAACAATACAACGTGTATTTGCCAATGCTCACAATGGTACTTTCACCGGAACCTCAACACAACGCCTCATACAAGCAATCCACCATCAAGAAAACTCAGACGGCATTCCTCCAACATGGGTGGGTCAAGGGCCAACTCCTCCAACGGTGGCCGATCAACAACAACCAACTCCCCCGCCGGTAGATCCTTCTCCAATAGTGAGCCCACCCCCTAAGATTGAAACAGCACCCGACGGATCTCCTGCTTCACCATATGGTGGGTCAAGAGGCGGGCAAACATTTTCCAGCATCATGGGTTCACCTCCATCGGCGGCTACACCACCACCTCTACCACCTCCAGGGCCGACTGAACCAAGACTTCCTTCAAGACCTGCTCCTCCGCCAGTACCTGTGAATCCAGATCCAAAACCAGTACCTCAATCTACATCCATTGGTGCGCTTCCTGCTCCAGCAAATCTCCCCCCAACGCCCCCTTCGACTATAAACGCTTATGGCCAGCAACCTTTTGCACAACAACAGCAGGGGGAAAACAGAATGTCACGTTTGATGAATCGACTGGGTTATGCATACGAATCCCTCTTCCCTAATTTTAACAAATCGGATGATAATGACGAAGAATCAATCATCAAGGAAATGCTCGAAAATGTGCAAATCCAAATCGCAAAGCAAGAGATTTCAACTCAAAGAAAACTCTCAATCCAATCTCCAACTGATGTCGCAATGTTCGCAACTCAAATGAGTCGCCCTGCGTCGGACATAATTACAATTGTCCATAGTCGAGGGGACTGGAATTCATTGGCTAAGTCCTTTGGAATGACACACGACGATATACAACTGGTAAAGGTGATTTTTGATGAATGATTTAATCTTACAGGCGAGATTGCATGAAGCACAGGAACTTGAAAAGGCATTGGGCATGGGCCAAGGTGGGGTCACAAGCAAACTTCCTATTTTTGGATCAATGATTGATCAAAAGGGAATGAGTGGTGCCCAAAGAGAGGAATACGCTCAAAACACAAAAGACATTGCCGCTCAAAAAGTTGATGCTCG
>TARA_R110001606_G_scaffold10126_4_pt1 | contig 10557 bp, 6 predicted proteins | sample TARA_R110001606 | Tara Oceans TARA_R110001606 (sample SAMEA4398315) | marine metagenome | biome: Polar Biome; feature: [SRF] surface water layer (ENVO:00010504); material: water (ENVO:00002006), including particulate matter (ENVO:01000060) such as... | depth 5 m
ATAAAATTTTCAAAACTTACAGAGTGCTCTGCAAAACCTTCTTTTGTTTTTAAGTTTTCTCTTTCCTCACTAACTAACCACTCTTCTTGACTCATTTCTCCAAAACCTAGTTTTTCTTTTAAAATTCCATCAACAAAGTTAAATTCAGAGCTATCCATACCATCAAAAGCTAAATCAATAATACCTTGTGACTTTAAATCTTTAAACAAGCTATTTATACTTCTTCTTGTCACTTCTGGTTTAAAAGGTTCGTTTGTAGCGCCTCTACCAACCTCTTTGTCAAATATTGCTTGAACTCCATTACCACCAATAGCATCGCTTAAAGAGTATTTTGGAAAATCACCTTGATTTCTATAAGTATTAGTAGACTTGTCTAAAAAATCTAAATTACCTTCACTTATTTTAAAACCAGTGTAATCACCTGCGTATGTATCTTGCAGAAATACTTTGTCATTATTAGGTAATGATGTTGAAAAATCACCTTCGTAACCAATAAACTCAACTCTATTAGCTAAGTGAGATTCTAAGTTTTTATTTAAACTTTGAAAGTTTCTTTTAATCTTGTTCATTCCCTCAACAGCTTCTCTATAGCCAGAATCTGATGGGTTTAATTTGGAAGCTGTTTTAGCTAGTTCAGCGTATTCTGCTTTTGAATCTCTTAAATATCTTTCTACTTCAGGTCTCATGCCTTCTGGTAGTTTTTCTATGTTTCCATCAGGAGGAATGTTGTCTATAAACTTAGCCATTCTATTATCTGATTCAACAATTTGCTTCATAATACCACTAGTTGCTTTTGCAAAAGTAGCTCCATAATCTACAAATTGTTCGGTAGCTCCTTTAGAAGCGTTGATTAATGCTTGATCTGCCATGTTATTAATTATTATAGTTTAACATATCAAACTCTTCAAGGGGCTGATATGGAATTGATTGTGGACCAATGATAGGGCTCATGTACTGTTGATTAGTAAAGTCTAGCGGAGAACCAGAAGTAGTTGCTTTTGAAAGATCGTATTTGTTACCACCCATACCCTTAAACTGACCACTAATACCCATCATTGCTAAACTACTAACACCACTTATTACAGCTTGTCTAGCTTGAGCTCTAGCTCTGTTTGCTTCGGCTAATCTATTAGATTCCATACCAAACAATGTTGATATTTTTTCGGTTTGTAAAGCTCTTGCTTGTGTAGCTCCTTGTTTTTCAAAAGAATCAACTCTAGCTTGTCCCTGTGCTTTTAATTGATTCATACTAGATTCTTGAGCACCAATAGCTGCAGATGCTCTAGCGTTACTCTGCACTGACATGTTAGATAATGATTGAGCTAAACCACCAATCCCACTACCACCAGCAGCACCTTGTAACCCAGATAAAATATTAGCTTGTTGTTGTTGTTGTTGATTTTTCACAAACTCTGCTTGTTGAAGATTAACTGTTAAATCCTCGTAAGGATTTTCCATATCAGCATATAAATTACTAGTATCAAGAGCTTCATATTCTGCTCTCATTTTGTCTCTAGCTATTCTAGCTTCTCTCTGCTCTTTTCTTCTTTTTTTTCCACCAAATATACCTGAAAGTATACTAGCGCCAGCTTGAGCCATCATCATGGTAGTCATTGGATCCATTATATTGTTTTTTAGTTATTATTTATAATTACACTTATTGTTTGTTATTTACTACTTTCACTAATGTCAGAGTTTATAGAAAAAAGCTCTGCATACTCAGTAGAGTCGTTAGTCATTTCTACTTCAGCATAACTACCAAGTAAGCCAGGTGTATTCACACTCGAGTCTTTTGAGAAAAATATAAAATCACCAGGAGCAGGTAAGGGTATGTTAGAAGCTGTTGTAACACCAATTGCAAGATTATTAGTAGAAATAGAAGTGCACGAACCCATAAATAAAACTTCTCCTGATTGAGCGTTATTTACAATTTTAGTAAAATACACATCGTCACTAGCTTGGTTGACCCCAGCTGGCTTTGACTGTAAGGAAACATTTATTGGGTTTGTAAAAGTTAATGTTACTATAGGCATGTTTAAGGTGTTGTTATTATTAAGTCGACGTTTAAGTTTGTTGTTGTGTTACTTGTCCCGTGAAAGTAAACATTTGCATCACAAGTTATAGTAGCAATTTTAGTAGATCCACTATTGTCTATTGCTATTGATAGATTATTCAAAGAAACAACAGTACCACCAGCTAAAGCAACTCTATCGCCTATAGCGCTAACTTTAGGACTCCAAACGCTTGGAGTGAAATCTGTACCTGTTTTAACTATTTCAGCTGCTGTTGTTGAAGCTGTAAAAGATATTGTAGTGCTTTTGTAATCAGCGTTTAGAGTGTTATTTGATTCTGCTTTTCCAGAGTTTGTAAAACTAACAGCACTTAAAACCCAAGTTGGTGTAGTGTCAGTTTGAGTAACACCAAAAGTAATAACAGTTAAAGGGAATTGTTTTATTGCTATTGTTTTTGGAGACTGGCCTGATAAACCGCCTGAAAAAGAATTACTAGCAATTTGAGTTAATATAACGTTGTAAGAAATAGCTGAGGATGTTGAAGGAAAAAATATGTCTAAATTAAAAGTACCGTCACTACCAATAACAGCTGTAAAAGAACCTGAAAAAGTAAAAAGAATATTACTAGCCAAAGCTTGAGAACTGCTTAGAGTTATTTGTTTACCATTACTATTGACAGCCACCACCGTTGTGCCTGAAGAAACTCCAGCACCAGTAACAGTCATACCAACATATATATTTTTTGTTGTATATTTTAAATTTACAATTGTAGATCCCGTACTAGTTGTTTTTCCAACAGCGGTAGTCAAAGGAATATTTGCTCCTCCAGCTATTTTAACTTCAACATTTAAAGTGGCTCCAACATCTCCATAAACAACTAAATTTCTATTGTCACCTGTGTTTATTATGTTTGTAACATTTAAATCATAATTGTATATTTTTCCTGTAGAATTTGCAATGTTACTTTCGGCTTCAGAGTTAAAATATATAATATCGTCAGAAGAGTTTTCAAATGGAAATAAATAATCTATAGTAAAAGTTCTTGCTGTTATGTTTGAGTCGTTGATAACATCAACCTGTGAAACAAAGTAATTGTTTGGATTATTTGTTTCTGAAAAATCAACTGTTGGCTCTTGTTTAAATATGTGATTTGCAGAAGCTGTTACTGTTTTAGAAAACAAACGAGAAGTTGTCCCAGGAATTCCTGATATAGAGTAGTTAGTGTCATTGTTTGTTAAAGTAGCGTCTAATGCTGTTGTAACCTCTGTACAGTTTATTGTTTTACTTATTATTTGAGCCATTTTTTAATTTTAATTTATTATATAACTACACTGTTTTCAGGGTTAGCGTTTCCAATTAACCTAAAAGAAACACTTTGCTGATAAGTAGGCATAGTAAAAGACAAAGGAACAGTTACCACAACTTTATTAGCGCTTGATGGAAAATTGCTAAAACTTTCTGTATTTGCAAATGTTATTGTGTCTATCGCACCACCAGATATTGCAGGTGTTTGTGTTTCACCTCCACTACCAAAACTAGTATCAATAACAAAATCAGAAGCTTTAATAACATAAACTACGTTGTTAACTATTTTAGGTTCTATTGTAAAGATTTGGTTTTGTGAAATAGCACCTGTTAACAAGTTTAATAAAATGCTTAACTCGCCGTTAATTAAACCATTTCCACCAACCCAATCAAAAGTAGGTAAACCATCTTGTTCGTTACCGCTTAAAATACCAGTTAAACTAAAAGGATAAAACCCACTCAATGTATCTGTTCCAGCTAAACTACCTAAACCTTGGAAAGATCTTTTAGCTCTTTTATTTGTTGTTATAACACCTTCTACTCCTTGTATAAAATTAAACCATTTATTTTCTTTAGATATAAAGTAAGGAATAACACCCTTTTGCATATCTGTTTTTATTAAATTAGTAAACCAGCCTTTGGCTTGTTCATCTCCACTAGCGTCATAAATTTTTGAAGCACTACCATTGTAAGATAATGTTTTAAATACTTTAACAATGTCTGGCGAGCCATTTAATATAAATTTAACTTTAGATGCAGTAAAAATTCCGTAGTAAGTATTTCTTAAGACATTTGAACCGTGTCTCCAAAGTTCTCCATTGTAAAAAGTGTAATAAATACCGTTTAAAGAAGTTCCATTTTCAGGTATAAAAGATTTAAAACTGCTCCATCCACCAACAGATTCTGAAAAACTAACAGTTGTGTTAAGAGTTGGCGTAAGGTATTTTAAAGTGATATTATAAAGATCTTTGTTTTCATCATAACTTCCTATCAGAACGTTTGTATCTCTTAAATTTTTCTTAAAATAATTAACCATACCTCTTTCTGCTATATTTGTTATTCCATCACCAGAAAGTCTTAACACAGCGCCTTTTCTTTTATCTGTATAATAAACTCTATAGCCAAAATTAGCAAAAGATTCTGGGTTTGTGGAAATACCATAGTCACCAGCAAAAGGAGTTACAGCACCAAGAACTTTTTCAGTAACTAAAAGCTGAGATTTACCATCAGCATTAAACAAAGCACTTTTATCAACTAAAACTTTTAAAGTTTTGTCTTCACAAAAAACAACCATATTTGTGTTTCTTGCAAACAATTTTTGAATAGAACCATACGTTGGATTTAAGTCTTTAGTTATTTTTTCTGCTTGTATAAATTGATTTGAATTATTAACTTCATTAGCAGAGTTAAACAAACCTGAATAAATTATACTTGTTTTTCTATGTTGTTCTTTGTAAACTCCAGAAAAAGTAGATGATACTTTTGGTCCTTTGTCTATAAAAGGAGCGTTAAAATCATCTTGAATTCTATTTGATTCTACTCCATTCCCAAATGAAAAGCAATTAAACCAAGATAAACTAGTTGGACTTAACTTAACGGTTGTTGTAGCGCCCGTTGGTATGTCTTCTGCTAAAACGTACGTACCATCAAAATTATGAGCAAATAAATTGCTTGCTAAAGCTCCATCGTGTATCTTTACGATTGTTCCCGCTGGAATAACCCCAGTTGTTGTTCGAGAAGTTATACCCAAAGTTAGACAATCTCTTGAGACACTGTTTATTATTGCTAGACTAGGCCAAAAAGAACTAATAACAGTTACAGCATAATTTTTCTTTGGTATAAAATTTGTAGTTGGAGTTTCGTAAAATAAATTTAAATCTACAACCTGTTGTTTTGGTTCAACTTCAAAAATAGCTGGGTTTTTTGTAAAAAAAGCTTCTTGATTTGGTAAAGATTCTATTATTTGCAATGTTCTAACACCAGGTACCGTGGGTGGATTTGTAATTGAGTATCTTGATGAAATTGGTGTCATGATCGCAATATTATTACCACCAATATTTCTCGTTGAAGATGTATCTAAAGTTAAAGAAAATTTAATACCATTAATAGACATTAAAGGTGTTTCTAAATCAGGAGTTCCACCAGCAACAAACTCATTGTCTGTTTTACTAAAATTCTGAACAGGAAAAGATGAAGCTGAAGTTATAGTGTAAATTACACTAGGGTCATGCTTCCATCTTATTCTTACACCAACAGGGTTTTCCATTTTATCAAGAAAAGTAATATTATTAATATTATTTTTATTTCTAACATATTGAGACTGTTGTAATCTGTCGTAAAAATCATAATTACCATAATGACTTATTTGAGAACCTGATAATGCGGAATCAGGAAGACGACCAAACATTCTAAAGGTTACTTTTCTACCATTAGTACCCCAACCATTTCCTTGAACCGCATCGTCTGAATTTGGCTGAGACCTATGAATAGCCATAGCTTCGTCAATAGCCCAAAACTGTAGGTTTTTATTGTCAGTTGGAATTGAGTATTGATTTGGATATGGAGCCACTTCCGCAAGATTATCTATAGAAAGTTTGTCATAATCAGCATTATTAATAGTTTCCCCATCATTAGTTCCAGTAGCACCGTCGACACCACCAGAAGACGTCCCATTGTCAACACCATCCCATTTAATATATCTAAAGTCTTGACTGTATTGTATGTAATTTACTGCGTTTGTTGAGTTAACTGTTGATAAAACTTTTTCTTTTAAAGTTAAATCGCTTTTTATTTTAAGAAAAAATCTTCCCTTAAACTCTACTGAAAGAGCATCGTCATTGTCTTCATAGTAAGAAAATGTAAACTGTGATTTATTATTAGGAGTATCATCAAACTTTTGCACAAAATCAATATCGCTACTAAAAGGTTTTCTTAAAGTAAAATTGTAAAAATGTTCTTCTTCATCACTAGCTGTAGTGTTTAATTCTACAGAAGACACTTCGTAGTAAGCAGATTCTATACCTGTATCAACAGCAGCTTGATCAAGTATAGATATTTTTAAATATTTTCCTGAGGAAGGTAAAAGATTAACTCTTTGAAGATCAGTGTTTTTAAATTTTCTAAAAGGAACTATTAATTTTATTGAATCTTTAACAGGAAAGCCATTGTTTGTTGGAGTGTAAGGACTAGAGTCATCTGGTTTTCCAAACTGAGCGTTGTTAATAACACCAACAAGTACTTTTTCAAATCTAATAGCGTCGGGAGCGGAACTTTCTTTTGCTAAAACCTTGTACCTTGCCGTTAGATTATTTTGAGTTCCAACGGCATCATTATTACCATGTGCTTTTTTAAGAACTATATAGTCATCAACCTCTACCTTATTTACTTCATTTGAGGAAAAAGACAACCAAACATCACCATCAACAGTGTCATTATAGTATCTATCTAAAGCTATGTTGTAATACTCATTAGAATTTTCTTTAATAAAGTATTTTTCGTGAGTTGCCCAGCTAGGTCTTTCTGATTCTAAATTTACTTGAAATTGATTTTTTGTAAAAGATCTGTCTTGAGAAATTTTTACCGTGGCAGCTTCAGAGCTAAACACTGGTGTTTGTCTACCAAAATTATCTAAAAAAGCAACTCCAACTTGATAAGTTCTTAATGATTTTACAGAAAGACTACCAGAAAAAATTTGTAAACCTTCAGCTTGAACATCTTCATTTATCTCGTTATTTACATTACTAGATACAACGTTAAACTTAAATTTAACTTTCTTTTTAAAATTAGTAATTAAATTTCTTTGTTGAACGTAGTTTCCATACATTATTCTACTTGCTGAAACTTCTTGAGATTTAGCTTTTAAAGGTACGTTGTCAAAATTTCTTAATATTTGATTTGATGGTAAAATAGAATTTATACTTTCTTGTGTTATTTCAACCTCACCAATATCAACTCTATTTGATTGTATTGTTTCTGCAACGTATATAGAGTTTTCATTTGAATTTTTCACAAGTATATCAACAGCAACAACATCTACGGGTTTGGGATCAAAACTTGACAATTTAATACGTTTAACAAAGTTTGTCATTGCTAAGTTATGCCCTAGCTCTGAGTCGTAATCATAACCTAAATTACTAGGTAAAAAAGCAACACTTGTAAAAGGCGAAATAGTGGAATACGCATCATCGTCATATTTCCACCTGTAAGCAAATCTTGGAAAAACATTTTCGTAAAGACTTTTCCCTTGCTGAATACTAGCGTTCCAAACTATACTTCCACCACCATTAACCGGGGGACTATTGTTAGTTGCTCCATGCGCAATATTATCACTTATATTTAGTATTGTACAGTGGAAAACACCGTTGCTTACTTCAAAACCTAGTAAAAGAGTAACTTTTAATTTATCTAATTTTAAATCGTTTTCATCTCCATTTTCAGCAATTAAATTAATAATATCACCTTTTTTAAAATCATTATTTTGTAAAATTGAAATTTTATCTAAAACAACTGGGTCTAAATCGTTATCTAATAAAGGGTCTGATGGTATTGAATTTTCTACAGTTTGATAAAAAGGACCCAAACTGTTTACACCTATTGGTTTTACTTTTACTGTTTCGCTTCCAAGTTCTTTATAAAGCCAAAAATTTAAATTACCGTTTGTAAATGTTGCATTAGTAAGTATATTGATATTTGTTACACTACCAGTTCTTATTGTATCAGAAAGAATTATATTAGGAGCATTTAAAGGAGATCTTCTCATAACAGTTATATGATGAAATTTAGGAAAAGCCCTATTATAACCTTTCACAATATAAAAAGTTCTTTGAGAAAAAATAGCTAATTTAGTTTTTAAAATTATTTTAACTTTTACTCCAGCATTTATTGAAACAGGAGCTGTTATAACTCCACTGTTAAAATCATAAGTTTTATTTGATTCAACTCCATCAAGAAGCAAAGTAAAATCTGAAGCCGTAGGTGGTTTTTCTGAAAATCTACTACCTAGAGCATTGCCAAATATAGTTCCATCATTTATATTAAAACTAGTTCCAGTAATTTGAGTAGTACCTCTAATCTCTGTTACTAAACCTAATTTCATTTGATCAATGTCAATTTTTTTAGGCTCACCAGTGTTGTCAGTCCAAAATAAAATACCATTTAAAATATTTATACCAGTAATCAACATATCAGATGTAAATCTTAGTATAGAGTTTGTTGTGTTTTTTTGAGTGTCTACTAATACTGGATTTATATCACTTGAGTTTAAATCAAACTCAACTATAGCATCTATAACGTCCCCATTAATAAACCATATAATTCTTTGTTTTTCATTATCAATTATAGAGCCAATGCATTTTGCACCAACTATACCAGTTGAATCCATTGACAAGTTACCCATTGAATTTTGTATAGAGCCAACGTTTGAACTATCTGAAGAAGTAACTTCAACATTCATAGCATCTCTATATTCTTTGTTTGGCAATAATCTTTCGTCAAGATCTTTGTTCATCTTACCACCCGTGAAAATATTAGTAATCTTTGGCATATACTAGTGTTTTATTTGTTTAGATTTACCTCTAAGTATTTGTGTTATTTCTTCTGTTTTAATATTTGATAATCTAAGCTTGGCTGTTCTTATAGTTGCAAATTTTTCTTTTTTAAATCTTCTTACTATATACTCTTGAATATTTGAACTTGTTGAAAGTATTGCGTATGCTATACACTTGTACATCGCTTCTTCAGCAAACTTAGGAACTATCATTTCAGCATCAGTGCCAAGACTGTCGCTAATATAATGTAGTATTACGGTTTTAGAGTTCATTGAAGATCCAAAATGAATTTTACCTGTTAAATGATCTATATAAAAAGAACCATTAGCTTGAGAGTATTGAGGGTCTAAACCATAGAGTTGACCAAAACCACTAGCGTTAGTGTTATTTGATTCATTGTTGTAATCATTTATAACACCTTGAGGGTTTGATGATTGAGATTTATAGTTCTGCCAAGTAGTGGAATCATTTGTTGTTGTTAAATTAGTTCCTGTAAACTGATAAACACCAAATTCATTTTGAGTGATTTTTAAAGGGTTTGAGGTTTTTGCAGCCGGATACAACACGTGCTCGATACCAGAGGAATCAGACCAAGTTACTTTTACATAGTTAACATAGTCTTGTGGTAAAACCATAGTGAGTGATGGTGGTATAACTATTTCTTGAGACTTTGAACACTTAAGAGTATCATAACTTAATTCTTGCAATGCTCTTTGGGCATGAAAAAAAACCTCTGTTTTTTTAACTTTTTTTATAATTTTTCCTTCACCTACATATGCTATTATAAATTGATTAACAACCTCCTCTAAAGAAGTAAATTGATAATCACCAAAAATAGCTGGTGAATTTGTGTCATAATACTGCTTTTGAGTTTGATTTAGTAATCCCATTTATTTATTGTTTTTCTTGTTGAATATCTTTTATTTCTTCTTGAGAAGCTACCTGGTAAAGATCCATTGCTTCTATAGAAATACCAACTAATTGAAGTATTTTAAAAACTAAATCAGCTTCTTCTGAAGCGTGTAAAGAGAAATCTACCGAAGTTGATGAGTTGTACATGGCAACGCCATTTATCTCTGTGTAATTCCAGTTAACAGATGTTGGTTTAGTTATAAAATCACAAGTAACGTTTGTTATTGAATAAGCAGGAATAGTTGCAGATGGATGCATTTTTAACACACCAAGACCAGCTGCTGTAGTTGTTCTAACATAAACTGGATTTGCATCAGTTGGCTTCAGTAAAGATGTTCTAAATAGTCTTTGTAGTTCTGGTTCTTGTACTTCTGAAACTTCTATTTTATATGAGTCTGGATTGTTTGTTTTGAAAACAGCACCTAGTCTATATACGTTAGCAGGTAGTGTTAATTCGTTAGTGTTGGCTATACTTGCCATTGGTTGGTTGAACTTTTTAAAAGGCAATAATTTTTCTTCTAGTATACTTAACATGTCAGAATATTCATTGTCACTACCTGGCGCTCTACTAAATTGATTTATATCGTAGAAATATTGTTCAAATATATCCATTTGAGCTTGATTAGCATATAAGTTAAACTCTTGAGGGGTAACGTAGCCTCTTTGCTCTTTATTAGCCACGTTTAAAATTGTTTGATAAACTGTATCTATACTTATTGCCATAATTTATTTTGTTTTGTAGTTTGCAATCGCCCCGAAGAGCGACTGCTTCTACAAGGTTT